>ERZ795056.2826-NODE-2826-length-18970-cov-5.176685_pt1 | contig 18970 bp, 40 predicted proteins | sample MGYA00375140_ERZ795056 | MGnify/ENA primary metagenome ERZ795056 (study PRJEB30185, sample SAMN05720227) | activated sludge metagenome | isolation source: Anaerobic digester | place: USA | collected 2015-03-09 ... | reverse complement strand
GTTTCCCCTCTTTCGACCTGTAGGCGGGACCCCCGCCCCCGGTCATTACAGCAAGCCGATCTGTCCATGATGAGCCTTCAGTGAGTTGCATTGCCTGCAGGCGCAGCGCACGTTCCATCTAGCGTGCGCACCACCGTTGGCGAGCGCGATGACGTGATCGATTGTCGGCGCATGCGCTGCGTTTGTGCCAACCGATCGCCTTGGGGTGCGACAGCCACATAGATGGCATCTCCAGCGATCGCGCTCGAAGATCTCGAGGTCGGTAAAGTTCTCGACCTTCGCCTTCCTCAACAACGCGCGAGAGCGCTGTTTCTCAGTCCTCTTCTTGATGCGCTTCCACTCCGCTGAGCATCGATCGCTGCACGTCTTCGATCCGTCGATCCACCGCTTAGAGACATCCGCACCACAACACTTGCACGGGTACATGGGGCGACTGGCCATTCTGACCAGACGATCGATTGCTACCAACACAGACACGAGATCTCGCTGGAACTGTACAGACTGACGTCGCGCGGCATGCCTGCGCGCAGTCAGTTCTGAACGTTCGGCTCTCGAAAGGCTAACGATTCCCCTCGAGGCCTTGAACGCACGGAGTTTGCATGCCTTGGTGCAGTACATGGAAGTGCTGTGCTTCGGCCAGTAGGACGCCGAGCACTGGCAGCAATTCCGCGGTCCCATGGCGTCGCTCATCCGGCGTGTAGCGCATCGGCCGGTCGCTCGATCGGAAAGCCGTCCAGCCCGATCGCCCGAGCAGAGCGCTGACCCTTGTCACGTGCGCTCTTCACCTCGTGGCAATCGTCGCACAGACCCTGTCGGTTGCCGGGCTGGTCGAAGTCCGTGCCACCGTTGGTGAGGGCCACGATGTGGTCGAGCTGCGTGGCCAGGCGCACCTTGCCGTTGCGCTCGCACTCCGCGCAGAGCGGATGCACGGAGAACCACCGCGCGCGGTACTCCTGCAGGCGGCGACCACGGATGCGCTTGTGCCTGGAGAACATCACAGCGGCTCGGACGGATCCCGCTCGCGCGATGAGAACAGGTCGCCATCCAGTGTGCGACCAGGGGCAGGCTCGTCCTCGTCGGCCAAGGCACGCAGCAGCGTGGAGAGCTGAGCCTGCACGGTAGCCAGCGTGGTCTCGATGCGCTGCAGTTGACGGTGCTGCCCGAGAGCGGAGAGCTGCATGCCTGAGTCCAAGACCAGCACGGGGCGTTGACCCAGCGCCTCGAGCAAGTAGAAGCGCAAACGTGCAGCCACCTCGTCAGACACGGGGACGGGACAGGTGAGCACCAGCACGTCGTCGTCCAACAGGTGCAGGGCTTCCACCTGGGACACGAGAGCATCAAGGTCATCAGACATGGGTGGCCTCATTCGGCGTTATGCCCAGAGCATCGCTGCTCGGAGCTCACAGGGCTTGAACAGGCCCTGCTGAGGCCCGCCGTCAGCATCGCGCCAGCGTGCCGACCGATGCGAGCCGGGAGTATGCCCACGGCGCTGCTCTCGCCACCGTGGCTGCGCGCTGGCTCGCGGATCTTGCCAGCGCATGGTACTGCGGATCACGTGCGCTTCGCAGGCTTGCAGGACTGCAGCGCGGTCTCTTCGCAGGTCGGCGTCAATGGTTTGCTCGAGGCGGCCTTCTTCGGCGCGCTGGCCTTCTTCGCCGGGACCTTCGCAGCTTCCTGTTTTTTCACCGGCTGCGAGGCATCAGCGACCGGCGCGCTCGCGGGAACAGGGACAGGTGCCGGCGTAGCACTCGAAGGGATCGACGGTGCCTGAACGGGGGCAAGTGAGACGACCGGCGCCACCGGCTTGACCACCGCCAGCACCTTGTCCAGGCACTCCATTTCCGAGCGCGTGCTGGAGCGAGCGTAGCTGAACAGGTTCCACAGGATGCCGACCGACATGGAGTCGCCCTGCGGACACAGGCCAGGCGGGAGCGGCGCGGCCTGCACCGGCGCTGGCAGGACGTACATGTTCTGCCGGCTCCAGTCCTCGAAGCTGGCTGAGCCGCCAGCTCCCGCGGCACCACCGGTCGCCGTCAAAGTGCCAGACAGGGTCGCCGCTGCGCCGGCCTGCGCCGCAGCGATGGAACCGGCGCTCGAGGTCGATGAACTCGAGCTCGTCGGCGACACGTTCAAGGTCGACGGCGGAGCGGAGGGCTGGGTCGGTGGGGTGCAGGTTGGCCAATTGGTGCCTCCGTTCTTGCACGTGGTGGCGAAAGCGGCGGAACTGGCCAGGGCCAGGAGCGCGGCGGCGAGGATGCGGGTTGTTCTCACGGTGGGTCCTTCTCGGTGGGGGGTTGGGAAAACGGCTCCAGGCGGAGCATGAACTGGACGGTGGCCAGACGCTTCTCGCCGGTCTCTGGATCCTCGAGCACGCGCATGGGCACCTGGAAGCATTCGACTTCAAGGCGCGGCAGTTCGCCAGCCTCAAGGTAAAGGGTTGCGCGACGCGTGCCCTTGGGCAGACCCAGCGCGGCGGCGAATTGCTGGTTGAGCAGATAGGACGCGTTCATGTCTATCTCCAAAACAGCGCATCGAGAAGGCGCTGAAACCACGACACCTGGCGCGCCAGCGAGTACTTCGCCTCCCATGCCTCAAGTGCGGCGCGCACGCCAGGCAGGTCGCGGTTTGTCTCTGTTCCGCTGGGCCAACGCGCGTCCACGATGCCGTCGTGCCCCTTGATTTCCTCACGAGCCACGTAGCCACCGGTCACCGGAGACTCGGCCCCGACCCAGTACCGCGGCACAGGATCCTCCAGCGTCGTCACCTCGATCGCGTCGATTCCACCCAAATGCCCATAGGCCGGATTCCAGCTCAGGCAGTAGCTGCAGCGCGCCTCGTGAGGCCCGAGCGGAGCCGCGCAGCTGGCGCACTTCAGCGCGGCCGCCTCCTTGGAGCGCAGCGGCGTGAAGAACTCGCCAGGTGCGAGAGAGAACAGGCCATTCAGCGACATCGCAGACCTCGGTGGTGGTGGTGCATTCCAGCCCATGTTGCCTCCTACACCCGTACTTCGCAAACGCGCCAGAGCACGCCACCCAGAGGGAACGTGTCGCCGGCGCGCACCTTGAACGACCTGAAGCACCGGCCCTCGAGCGTGAGGAGGGTCACCGCCCAATTGCCCGGGCCTTTGGGTTTCAGCACGAGGGTCACGCGGCACCATCAGGCAGTCGCACGCGACGCCTCCACGTGCCGGATGCGGCGCACCCAATGGCGCGCCAGCGCCAGTCCATCGGTCCAGCGTTCGGTACCGAACAGCAGCTCAAGCATCTGCCGGGTTTCAGCGTCGACGGGATCGGCGAGCAGTGCATCGCGGTCAGCGACCACCGCGATCGCACGCCCTGAGCAGGACGCGCAGCCGTTCTCGTAGCCGTCGCAGGTCGGCTGGTCATGCGCCAGCTTGCAGGTCTGACAGGTCAAGGCTTCCCCTTGGCAGAGTTGTCACCAGCGACGCACAGCGCGCACTTCCACATGCCCGTGCGCTTGTCGGTCTTGCCTCCGAGCAGCGGCGCAGGGCCGCGGTGGAAGTCGCACATTTTCTTCATGTTCAGCCCGGTGCCCGCGATCTTGAGCGGGTTCTCGGGCGGAGGGAGCGGAGCGGTGCTCATGCCTGCGACGTCCGGAGCATCCAGTGCGCGATCAGCAGCGCCTCGGCCTTGTTGTGGTCCTTGGCCAGGCGGATCGGCGCCTCGGGGTAAAGCGTGAGCGCCTTTGCCATCGACTCTTTCTTGTTCGACCCGAGGCCATAGAAGCCCTTCCACACCTGTGGTTCGACGGACTGGAACTGCAGGCGGAGCACCTCGAGCACCGCCTCGATGGCGCCGAGCGACCGCATGAGTGAGCCCTGCGTCTGAACGGCGTTGTTCTGGCCGCCCATCGTCCGCACCGCCTCGATGGCGACCACCGCTGGCTCGCCGGCTGGGCAGAAGTCGCGCAGCACACGCGCCAGGGCCGCGGCGTCCAGCCGCCGCCGGATCAGGCCGGTGCCCGACAGCGCCACGGTGGGCAGGTCGACGATGCTGAAGGTGCCACGCGAGTCGACGAACGCTGCAGCGCCGGTCAGGCCGGGATCGATTCCGACGGCGATCATGCCAGCCACCACAGGGCGAGGGACATAGCCGCGAACCAGGCAAAGTCGAACCGCCACTCCCGGATGAACGCCGCGACCGCGCGCACCAGAGGTTGTCCTTTCACGCCCTGCCTCATGGGCACACCTGCGACACGATGCGCGCCAGTCCCACCAGGACCTTCATGGCGTAGAAGCCAGCGACCACCGCCAAGCCGCAAGCGATGACGGTCAGCACCGTACCGGCAGTGCGGCGCAGACGCCAGCCGCGATCGAGGAACAGGGGCCGCATCATCGCCATGTGCCCCAGAGCCCAACGCCGGCGAGCGCGCAGAGCACGGACAGCACCAGCACCACCAGCACCACGCGCACGCCCAAACGCGGCGGCGCGCCAGGCGTTGCTTCCTCCTCGCGATCGGCGTCGACCGCACGCTGCAGCGCAGCGGCCTCGAACTGCGAGTCTTCAGAGACGAACAGGGTCATGGTCGGTTTCCTCCTGGGGATTGAGCCACGGTGCCGGGATCCGCATCGGGCAGTTGCCGTCCGGCCAGGACAGCGTCGAAGCGTCGAGCACCACGTGCCGCGAGCGCAGGTAGGGGTCGGCTGGCAGCGAGTCGTTGCGGCGCGCGCAGCTCGCGCACGCTCGAGCCGGCACGCTCGGGATGCATGGGTCCACGCCCTCGCGGGGCTGTCCAGCGTGAAAAGTCATCGCCCGAAGTCCCGCACCATGCCGGGCGGCAGGCAGTCCGGATCGATCGGCCGGAACTCGCCGTACTGCACCACGGTCGCCGGCCGGGCCTCGCGCGCGGCCTTCACGAACGCCAGCTGACCGGCCGTGAGCCGTTCGCCGTCGCGCTGGCGCTGCTCCAGCTCCTCGAGGCACGCGGTGGCCTTGCGCGCCTTCCACGCGCCAGCCACGCGCTGCAGCTCGCTCGCCAGGCGCCCAAGGTCGGCCTTCGGTGGCGGCAGCAGGTCCTGCTGCTTCGGTGCTCGAGCAGGAGCACGCAGGCACAGCGCCCGGAACTCCGGCAGCGACGGAGGATGCGGAGGCAGGTTCTCGAGCCCGTAGGTGATCGCCTCCGGGAAGTTGCGGAAGTTGCGCAGCTCGCGCTGCCACGTGTCCCGCAGCGACCGCACGTGCGCCTCCTCGTCGCCGCCTTCCGGGCACTGCCACAGCCGGTCGAACGCCGCGCCGTAGCTACCGCGCATGGTCGACCAGATGCGGTGCACCCAGGTGCCGGGCAGGAACGGATCCAGGTCGCCCGGGCCGGCACCGCCGGCGTCAAGCTGATCACGCGATGCGTCGGGTCGTGACATCGATCACCTCCTGAACCGGCTCGGCCGGCGTTCGAGAGCCCGGTGCTTCGGGCGGGTTGACCATGAGCGCGGCGGTGCGGAGCTGGCGGCCCACGCGGTCGGACGCCTGCGCGCTCCCGAAGCGCTGCCGGTCCTGCGGCGTGATCCAGTCCGCGTGCAGGCCCTGCGAGCCGCGGAAGCACCAGACGCGCAGGAACTGCTCGAGCGAGAGCTTCGCCAGCCCGGCCTCCTTGCGGGCCTGCTGCAGGACGACGTCGCTGACCGGCGCGCGCTTCTTGCGCCGGAGCTCGAGCCAGGCCGCCCAGACGTCCTCCGGGACGTCCTCGGGACAGGGTAGGGCAGGTGCCGCGGCGGCGCGCTTTCGGGCCGGCGTTGACGCGGCAGGGGCCTCCGTGGAGCCATCCGGAGGGGGGGCAGCAGGCGGCGAAGCCGACTCGCGCGTCTCTCCTACGTTAGTAGGAGAGATAGATAGTATTCCCTTCTCTTCTCTTCTCTTGGATGCTGTTTCACGCGGGACAGCAGCGTGACGCGAGGGTGACTGTCCTTGTGACAGGGTGCCCGTGTCCTGCGGGACAGGAAGCGGACCGCCGACAGGCATGCCAGCGCTGATCCATTGGTCGAAATCGAGAGTGGTCACTGACGTACCGTGCCGCTGGTTGTGCTTTCGCACGCGCGCGCACTCAGAAACCCACCGTTGGCGGAGCTTCGAGGACCACGCGTCGAGCGCAATCTCACAAGTGACCGCATGGTAAAGACGGCCATCCGAGCACTCCACGAACCCGCGCAGAATTGAGTCACGCACCTGTCCCCAGGACAAATCGATTTTTCCGCGTGACACGTAACCGGCCTTGTCGGCGAGCCACTTCTCGTTGTTCGGGACTGAGCCGGCCGGGACCTCGTGCCAGGCCGCGCACCAGAGCATCAGCGCCGCCCAACAGATCTCCGGGGGCTGGTCGACCACCAGCTCGGAGCCGCGCAAGCGCGCGACGTCCAGGCCCATGCGGGGGAAGTCGCGCAGGTCGACCTCCGGGGGCACCAGCGGCGCCGGTCTTGGGTCGGTCATGCCGCGGCCTCCAGCTCCATCATCACGACGCGCTCGCGCCAGACAGCGAAGCCCTCGTCGCCGAAGCAATCGCGCACCGCCTGCCCGACCTTCACGCGCTGCAGCTTCTGGCGCACCAGGTGCAGCTCGCCGTTGATCGCGGAGAGGATGTAGCCCAGGTCCACCTTGTCGGCGTCTTCAGCCGCACAGAGCCGCGCGAGCACCTCCTGCCGGCGCGTTTCGAGCATCTCCTCCGCCTCCACGAAGGGCATGGTCCTGACCAGCTCGAGGAACTCGGTCGGGAACGCGTACTGCTTGCTCATGCCGAACCCCTGGTCGTCCCGAGCAGCTGCTGGATCATCTCCTGGTTGCCGGTCTCGATGTTCGAGTCGACCAGCGCCAGGAGATCCTCGGCGGAGTGCTTCGTCTGGTCCTGCATGGCGATGCACTGGCCCACCGCGTGCGCGAGCACGGCCAGGATCTCGACCGCGTCCATGCTCGCGGCGTGCTGCTGGATCGCCTGCATCACTGCGGTGCGGGCCGCCAGCACGTGAGCCGACGGCGGCGTGGATTTCAGGCGGCCGCTCATGGCGCGTCGGCCAGGAGGTCGTCGAGGTCGACGCGGTTTAGGTAGTCGACCAGCTGCTGCACCTCGAGGCGAGAGAAGACGTATGGCACCACGCCGCGCCAGCAATGCAGCCGACCGTCGGAAGACAGCGCGACGGCGAACTGATCCGGGCCAGGAGCGAAGTCCAGCGCGACCGTGACCTCCGGCGTAGGCGCGGCGATCGGGCCCGGGTCGAACTCCAGGCGGTGCTCGAGCAGCAGACCAGACACGGTATGGGGCACCTCGCGCGGATCCGGATCCGCGGCCACCGCGCCAGGCGCAGCAGCGCCACCGCGCTCGAGCGGCACGCCGTGCGCGGCGCGGAGCCAGTCGCCCAGCGGCGGCAGGTCGACGTCGACCGCCTCGGCAGGAGCGACACGGCGGATGTTCACCACCTGCGCCAGCGCAGCAGGCGGAGCGGTGGCGTGCTCCGAGAGGATCGGAGCCTCGACCACCGGCGGATGCGGATCCACCACCGGCTCGATCACGCCGCGAGGCTCGTCCGCCGGATCGCCCGAGCTCGTCAGCCACGCGCCGTCGTCGGACGCCGCCTCTGCGCCAGGAGCGCCGAACGGACTCGCGTCGCGATCGGGAGAACCCCCACCCACGACCAGCTCGCCGGTGGTGCGGCGCACCAACTCGTAGAACACAGGGCCGCGGCCGCCCGTCCCGATCTGGTGATCGCGATTTACATACCCAGCGTCGTGCGCCGCTTCCAGCGCGTCGCGCACCTGCGAGGGGGTGAGCCCGCGCAGCTCGCCAGCGATCATGCCCACGGTGGCGCGCGGCCTGCGCGGCAGGATCGTCTCGAGGTGGGCAAGCACCCGGTACGCCACGGTGCCGGGCTTGGGGGGGAACGTGTTCATGCTGCCTCGCTGCTCGAGCTGGCCGCCGGCGCCGGAGCGTCGGCCTTCTTCACCGGGCGGCGGCGTCGGGTGGGCTTGGGAGCGGACGCAGCGACCACCGCCGCCTCCGCCGCCTGCGCGGCCAGCGCGTCGACGTAAGGCTGGAAGCGCTGCACCGTGTCCAGGCCGGCGTTCTTCGAGAGCCCGCCGCGGATCTTCCAGATCGTGCCCAGAGGCACGCCGGAGAGCTGCGCGAGCTTCTCCAGCTGGGGGTTGCGCAGCAGCAGGAGCGCTTGGCGCACCTGCGCGGTGGTGGGGAGTGGTGGGATCAGCATGCCGCGAGGTTAGCACTAACGGAGAGAAGTCCGCAAGTCGGGCCCTGGCGCTCGCTCGGGTTTGCATGCGCGGGTGCGTTTAGGCAGTTCTCCACAGGGCATGACGCCCGTCAAACTGCATAGTTATGCACAGATCGCGAGCGCGTCGCCACCAAATACCTGTTGACTTCGCATTTGCATACCGGCAAAGTGCAGTCATCCCGCAACAGCGGGGCAACCCAGGAGAACGAAGATGGCCACCACGAACCGCAAGAGCCCGAGCGAACAGCGCCGCGACGAAATGCTCGAGGTCCTCGCGACGAAGCACCTGCTCCTTACGACCCTCGAAACGCGCAACAGCGACTCGCTGGACTTCAGCGAACAGGCGGTCTGGAGCATCAAGGCTGCGCTCCAGGAAGCCTACGAGCTCGGCGCACAAGCCGCCCTGGCCGCCGCCGCCGGCCGCCGCTGACCACACCCGCGAGCCCGGCGAGCCCGGGCTTGGGAGTGTGGCCGCCGGCCACCGCACCAGGAGAACCTCGATGAACCACCCCCAGACCTTCGCGCAGCGCCACCCCTTCTACATGACGGCGGAGACGACCCAGCGCACCATCGAACTCGGGCGCGCGCTGCGTGCCCAGATCCAGCGCCGCCGCAACAGCGTGACCATCAACATCCAGGTCGACAGCGCCGCGCTCGACACCGCCGTCGGCAACCTGCTGCAGAGCACGAAGCGGAGCGCAGTATGAGCCTCACCAGCATTCAACTCTGCACGATCGACCCGGTCGAGCGCGCCGCCGGGAAGTTTCAGGTGACGGTGCACTCCGACGACGGCCGCCAGCTGGCCATTTTCGACTGCAGCAGCGAGATGGACGCCCTGCACCTGCGCACGGCCATCCGAGAGCACGCCGACCAGCTGCGCCGCGTTGCCGACTACCGCGAGCGCAAGACCTCGGCCGCAACAGCCGGACAGGTGCCGGTTGGCTACGTCTGCGAGCGAGCCGCGCTGGTTCGGCTGCGCGACGACGTCGACAACCTGCCACTCCACGCCCACAAGCGGGCCCTGGTTCGGGATTGGATCTCGGTGGCCCTTGCCAAGATCGACGCGGACGCGGAAGCGGCCACCGGGAGCGCAGCATGAGCGGCGCCCGCGCATTGAAGGCCCCCTGGCGGGCCTTCCGCGCCGCCTCGAGCTGGCGCGTTTACGACAGCGATGGCAACGCGGTGGCGAAGATGCCAGCGAGCGAGGGGCCGGCAAGTCAGCGCCTCGCCTACGCCGCCAGGCTGATCGCCAAAGCCCCGGAGCTCGAGCTGATGCTGGCGGAGTGCGCCGCCATGATTGGAGTGGCCGCGGACGCGATCGATCAGATGGAACGCGCGCCTGGACTGAACCCGAACGCCGGCAAGCTGATGCACGCAAAGGCGCGAGAGTGCGTCGAGCTGCTGCACGCGATCGCCGCCGCCCAGACCGAACAGAAGGTGCAGCTGCCATGAGCGCCCAACTTTCCCCGGTCTGCATCAACATTCTGATGGCGCTCGGGCTGAAGACAGATCCATCAGAGAGCGGCGACCTCGCGGTGTTCGACCCCGATGGCGACCGCTGGTTCTACGTCACGCCGGGCATCAACGAGCGCGATCTGCAGAGCATGCTGCGAATATTCTCGGATCGATTCGAGGCCGGATACGACGAAGGTCGAGCGTGCGCCTTCGAAGATCTGCGCCGGCTGATCGGAGCCGCGGACGGCGACGGGAGCGCAGGATGAACAGCCTCCAGCTCCACCTCGCCCGCGAGGCCGCCCTCCACGCCGCCTGGGAAGCATTCCTGGCGGACGTCCCGATGACCTGGATCACCGCGTGAGGATCACCATGCCGAAAACCACCGCCACCACCCGCGGCCTGATGAGCGCCGCCGACTTCCTGCCGCTCCAGCGCCGCTCGAGCATCATCCCGACCCGCCGCCGGTGGTACAGCCGGGTGTGGCGCGACCTCTACGCGCGGTACCTGCGCTGGTGCGAGCGCTGCGTGGTCGAGGAACGAGAGAGCTACGAGGACTCCGGGATCAACATGGGCCCGGAGTACATCCGCAACAGCTACCGCCAGGAGGAACTCCTGCGCGTGCGCATCGCCGACCTGGAGAACAGCTGATGAAGATGAAAGCGCCCACCACGCGCGACCGGCAGAGCTTCCTGGGGAGCACGGACGCGCCAGCGGTCCTCGGCGTCTCCGCCTGGACCACGCCGGTCGAGCTCTGGCACCTGAAGACAGGCCGCGTGAAGCCCGAGCCCAACCTCGAGCGTGAGCGCCGCTTCGCCCGCGGCAAGAAACTCGAGCCGTTCATCTGCGACATGGTCGTCGACAAGCTGCGCGACCTCGGCCACGAGGTCGAGGTCCTGGCGCGCAACGAGCGCTACACGGACCCAGAGCACGCCTTTCTGAGCTGCGAGATCGACCAGGAGCTGCTGATCGACGGCGAGCACGTGAACGTCGACGCGAAGTCGGTCGGCGGCCAGGCTCGCACGAAGTGGGGCGTCGAGGGCACGGAAGACATCCCGATCGACTACATGGCGCAGTTCATGGATGGCCTGATGATCACCGGCCGCCAGCGCTGCCTCGCCGCCGCGCTGCGCAGCTTCGACGACGTCGAGATCTTCTGGTGCACTCGCGACGAGCCGACCATCACGGGCATGCGCGAGAAGATGGTCAGCTTCTGGCGCGACCACGTGGAGCGCGACATCCCGCCGGACCCGATCAAGTTCGCGGACGTCCGCGCGCTGTTCCCCGAGCCGAAGCCGGTGCGCGTCGAGGCCACCCAGGAGATCCAGGAGTTTGTCCAGGAGCTCGCCCAGATCGCCGACCGGAAGAAAGCGCTCGAGAACCGCGAGGACTGGCTGAAGTTTCAGCTGGCCAAGTTCATGGGCGAGGCGGAGACGCTCAGCGCCGGGCCGCGCGATCTGCTGACCTGGGGCATCGAGGAACGGGGGCAGTTCGACCTGGAGGGCTTCAGGCGCAAGCACGCCGATTGGGCCGCCCTGTTCATGAAGACCAACCGCGTGCGCATCCTGCGCAAGGCCAAGAATCGCGCCGCTCGGGCGCGTTGATCACCACCACCACGAGGAACCACGATGAGCAAAGACCAGCTGCGCGCCGCCGCCACCGGCCAGGCGCCGCAACCCCCGAAGACCATCTTCTCCTACCTGGACGACCCGCGCGTCAAGGCAGGGATCGCGGCGGTCGCCGGGAAATACCTGACGCCCGAGCGCATGCTCCGGCTGTGCGTGATGGCGGTGAAGAAGACCCCGAAGCTGGCGCAGTGCGACCCCCAGACGGTGCTCGGCGCGATGATGACCAGCGCCGCCCTCGGCCTCGAGCCGAACACCGTGCAGCAGCAGGCGTTTCTGATCCCCTACAACACCCGCCGCAAGGTGGGCAACGAGTGGGTCGACCACCTCGAGTGCCAGTTTCAGATCGGCTACCGGGGCTTCCTGACGCTGATGCACCGGTCGCCGCTGATCGGCTCGTGCCAGGCTGAGGCCATCCACGAAGCTGACCGGTTCGAGCATGAGCTTGGGTCGAAGACCTTCCTGACCTACAGCAAGAAGCTGGCGGAGCGCGGGCCGCTCATCGGCGCCTTCAGCTGGGTCCAGTATGCCGACGGCGGCGAGAGCGCCTGCGTCCTGCCGGTCCAGGAGATCCACAAGATCCGCGAGCGCAGCGAGACGTACCGGTCGCTGCGCGGCAAGGTCGACGCTGCGGAGGACGGCTCCAGCGACTGGAAAAAGGCGATGGCGAAGCTGATGGACACGCCCTGGGTCATGTGGGAAGACGACATGGCGGTCAAGTCCGCGATCAAGAAGCACGCGAAGCTGCTGCCGGTGGCGGTCAACGATGCGCTCGCCGCGGCGGCCGGGATCGACGATCGCTCCGACGGCGGTGGCCTGGACCTGCGCTCGATGGTCGACGTCGAGACGGTGCGCGCGGTGGTCGCCGACGGCTCCGAGCCGCCCGCGCTCGAGGACCACACCGATGAGCAGCAGCAGAGCCGCGAGGGCTTCGGCACCACGCAGCAGCGCCGCGAGCCGGCGCCGGCGGAGCCCGCCCAGACTCCGGCGGCCACGCCGGCGGCCGCGAAGCGCACCACGCGCGCCGCGGCACCTGCGGCCAGCCCGAGCCAGGCGCCGGCCGCCGGCGGCGCGCCAGCGCCCACCTACGCGCAGCTCGCCGACGACCTGCAGAAGTGCCGCGATCGGGATGCCGGCCTCGAGGTCCTCGACCTCGCGCGCGGCCTGCCCGAGGACCAGATGCGCGACCTGCGCGCCGTCTTCTCCAGGAAGTTCCCGGAGTAGTTCACAGGGGGGCGAGCACAAGCGTGCTGATCGGGAAAGTGAACGTCCAACCGTTCTCCTGGTGCCCGAGATAGTCCGAGTTGCGACCGGCGCCCCCCACCTTAACCACCACCGCCAGGAGCCACCATGCCTCTCAGCGAGCAGTGCAAAGAGCGGGGCCGACTGCTCAAGGTTCGATATCACATGCTGCAGCGCTGCTTGAACCCGAAGCATCCGAACTACGCTGACTACGGCGGACGTGGAATTGCGGTGTGCCAGGAGTGGCGCGAAAGCCCCGCCGCGTTCATTGCTCACATGAGCCCGCGCCCGAAGGGCATGACGCTCGAGCGCATCGACAACAGGCGCGGCTACGAGCCAGGGAACGTGCGATGGGCGACTCGAGCAGAGCAAGTGCGCAACCGACGAAACAACATCATCGTCCAGCTAGGAGACGAGACGATGGTCCTCAAGGATGCATGCGCCAGATTGGGCATGTCCTATGACGCGATCTGGCGGCGCCTCAAGCGTGGCGCCAGCTTGCAGACAGTGTTCTCAACCCCGGTGCAGAAGCGCAAGCCGCGCAGCACCACCACGCGAAAGGTCAGCGATGTTTGAACTCTTGAATCCCACGAAGGCGAAGCTGCTGGATGTGGTCGTGCTCAGTCAGAAAAACAGGGCTCCAGACGAGAACCCGGGCGCCAAACTGAACTTCGAGATCCAGCTGAGCGCCGACATCCTCGCCCACTTCGATGGCCACCTGAAGGGCTTCCTGTTCACGAAGAACAGCGGCAGCGAGGGGGCCAAGCAAGCCGCGCTCGATGGCATCCCGGAAGCCTCCGACATGCCGAACCTGACGGGCATCGGCATGAAGATTGGCAAGTTCCCCTGGAACCAGGAGCTCACCGGCTACGAGCTGGTGATCGACCACGGGATGGGCGGAAAGAAGTCCGACCTCGTGATCGACGACGGTCTGCTGTCGAACTGGCGCTTCACCCCGAAAGAGGGTGGCACCGTGATCGCCCGCATGAGCTTCGAGTCGGCGAATGTGACCGAGGCACAGTTCGGCCGGCTGGCGAAGATGAAGTCGCGCGACATCGAGATCACCTTCCACCCGCCCGAGGAAGTGCAGCAGCAGATCCCGAGCGGCGCCCAGACGCCGGCGGACGGTTGGCCTTTCCCGAAGGGCCCGAAGGGAGCGACCCAGGCGCCGCCGCAGTCGACCACCACGGAGAACGTGAAGGGCAAGCCGCCGGCGGCCAAGAAAGCCGCCAGCAAGCCCGCAGCGAAGACACCCGCGGCCAAGGTCGACAAGGCCAGCGCGAAGGCCAGCGCCGCCACGGAAGCCTTCGTCGCCGGCGGCGCGAAGCCGCACTGAGCATGAGCAGCCTGCCGAACAGGCACTTCCGGCAGGGTGCCGGGGTGCCCGGGCTGCGCCTGAACCGGCGCCGCGGCTACCTCGTGGTCGACGTCTCGGCCACGGTCGACCGGCGCAAGGTGGCGACCAGCTTCCTGCTGAGCACCGCCGGGCCGCTGGCGGCCACCGCAGAGGCGATCGCCTTCCGCGAGCTGTTCACGGGCGTGCCGTACCCCTTCACCCCGCGCCAGGCTTGGATGCGCCTGCACGCCTACACCGCCAGGAGCAAACGATGAACCCAGACACCGGCCACCTCTTCAGGCTGCGCCGCGGCGAGGACGCGCCCGAGGGCACAGAGATCCTGCCGGACGACCTCCAGCGATACGCGGAACTCAAGGCCCGCATGGTCGCCGGCATCAAGGTCGGCTACGAGCCCTGGCGCGTAGAACCGGTCGCACAGGTCAACCTGCGCTCGAGCACGCCGCTGGCCAAGTGGGCGAAGAAGAAGCGCCTCGAGCGGATCCGCAACAAGTCCCGCCGCATCAACCGCGGCCGCAAGTAGCACCACCAGGAGAACCACCAGATGAGCGACATCAGCGATCGACGCACAGACCTCCCGCCGCGGGCCATCGGCGTGCCCGACACCGGCCAGGGGCTGTTCCAGAAGTTCGAGGTCCGCCAGACCGACGGCTCGAGCGAGCCAGGCGGAAAGCACGAGGGCTGCGAGTACTTCGTGCTGGACACGGACCATGACCCGCACGCCCGGGCCGCGCTGAGCGCCTACGCGGACGCCTGCGAGTTCACGCACCCGCTCCTGGCGCGCGACCTGCGCCTGCGCCACCACCTCGAGGCCCTGCCGGAGCCCGACTACCTGCAGGTGCCCATCCTCGAGCGATTCGACCAGGCCAAGCCGATCGGCTGGGTCAGGGTCCTGCGCTCCGCGCTGCCGCCCACGCCGAGCTGGTGCTTCAGCCTTGGATACGAGGTCCTGCAGGCGAAGCGCATCGGCATCACCCGCCTCGAAGTGACCGATTACCGCCTACACGCCGTCAGCATCACCTCTGACGACGAGTATGAGCGGGTGATCGACCGCGAGAAAGGCCGCCTGCTGACCGAGCCGACCGAGCGCGTGGTGCAGAAGCTGCGCGAGCGCGCGATCGGCATCGCCCGTGACGTGGCCGATGCGTTCGCCAAGCGGCGCAACGATGGCTCCAGCACCGAAACGCTGTTTGTTCGACTGGCGGACGAACTCCTGCGGGAGCCCGAGCTGCTGAAGACGATCGCCACGTGGCACGCCGCGGCGCTTCACCAGGTGGATGGCCCCAAGCCGGTCATGCGCAAAGGGGTCAAGTGGCGCCCATTCTGCGTGGCTTTCGACACGCCGGATGGCCTGTTCGAAGTCGACCTGTACGCCACCGACTGGGAGCACGCCGAGGCGAGGCTGGCAGCGCTGAAGGCCAACGGCCGGGTGGCGTCCGAGCTGGTCTACCGGGAGTCGGACAGCGCGCCAGCACAGCCGCAGGGAGCACAGCCCGCGCCACAGGCCGAGCCCTGCACTCTTTGCAACGCGCTGACCGTGCCGAGAAACCCAACGCACTACGATGCGGAAGACCTTGCAGCCGCACAGGTGCGAGCAAAGATCCTCGCCGAGAAGGTAGCGCCACAGGCCGAGCCCGCCGCCAAGCCCGCCTGGGAGGACGCCAGCGCCACGGACCGCACGCACGCGCGCCGCCTGCTGGCCCGCCACTGCTCGCTCGAGCTGCGCGCCACGCTGAGCGCCCACCAGGAGGAATGGTGGCGCCTGAACCGCGAGCGCGAGGCCAGCGAGGCGGACATCCTGCAGGTGCTGGCCGCCGGACTGAGCGCGAGCCGCGTCGAGCCCGGCCGGGTGATGAGCGACGCCCAGAGCGCCGCCGCGGTCGACGCGCTGCGCGACGCGGAGCTGCCGAAGGCGGTGCCGGGCCGCGCGCGCGACCTTGCACGGAAGCTGCGCGACAACTTCGATCCGATCAGCAGGATCTCGGACGCCTGGAACATCGGCATGGTCGCAAACCTCCTCGAGGAAGTCGCCGACAACTGGAACCGCCGCCCGGCGGCTGGCATGGTTCTTTCCCCGAGCGGGAAGCGCAGCAGCCTGCTGGGGCCGGTGGTGATCGACGCCACCGCACGGTGGGCAGGTGCAACCCAGGACGAATACGGCGGATGGTGGTTCAGCGCAGGCACATGGGTGAAGTTCGTGGAGGCCCTGAGCGCGGAGCCGCCGCTCGAGCTGATGACCTCGCCAGGCGTCAGCGCGCCGGAGAGCGTGCTGCACAAAATGTGCGTCGAGCACGGTTGTCAGGATGCGAAGCCCTGCCCCAGCGGCAAGTGCGCGATGGGCCCGGGAGATCACGCATGAGCAAGCCGAAGTACAGCATCGAAGCGCCCGACCAGGCGCGCCTGAAGCGGGCCCGGGCCGAGATCGAAGCGGTGATGCAGAAGCACGACCTCGCCGGCGTCTGCATCCTGCACACCCCGGGCATGACGGAGTGGTTCTACCAGCTGAACCCGAGCTACTCGCGCCTGTTCATCGATGAGGCCGCCGGCGTCGCCAGGGTGAAATCCAGGCTGCTGGATTACGGCGGCGACCGCCAGGCGCAGCTCCTGGATCAGGCGTGCACGGCGAACATGACCGCCGGCCTGATGGGCGAGCTGGTCCGCACTACCGGCATGTTCGGCTACCTGCAGCAGGTGGTCGACCACGGGCTGCACGCGGAGCACGCCGCGTCTACCTTCGTGCCGGACCCGAGCGAGGGGAAGATGCAATGAGCGTCGAACAGGGCGATGAGCACCTGAGCTTGCAAGCCGGTCGCACGTTGATCGAAGTCCATCTCCTCCGCGGTGTGCCAGAGCTGGTGCGATTGGATGTGCACATGGAAGCCGACCACGGCGATGAAGACGACTGGACAACGACGGACCTGACGCAAGACCAGGCGCGCGCCTTGGGCGAGGCCCTTCTGAAGGCCGCCGGACATCCCGCGAAGGACAAGCCGTGAAGGAACGCCCTATCCTGATGAGCGCACCGATGGTGCGCGCGCTGCTCGCCGGCACGAAGACCCAGACCAGGCGGGTTGCGCGCCTGAGCCCGATGCACATGGGCATGGCGCTGGAGCCAGGCGAGATGGCGCATGGCATCCCCCTGAAGACCTGCCCCTACGGACAGCGCGGAGAGCGCCTCTGGGTGCGCGAAGCGTGGCGCAGCGGTAAGCTGACCGATCGGTTTGCGCCGCGCGAGATGACGCCGCACGTGGTCTGGTACGAGGCAGATGGCCAGGCGCCGGAAGCCTGCAGCGGCAAGCTGCGGCCGGGCATGTTCATGCCCAGATGGGCCAGCCGCATCACCCTCGAGGTCACCGGCGTGCGAGTCGAGCGCCTGCAGGACATCAGCGAGGCAGACGCGCGCGCGGAGGGAGTCGAGCCAGCCGACGAACCGAACCCCCTGCGCTGGCAGCACTACTCGCCGCACGGAGTCGCATACGCGAAGCTGTGGGACTCGATCAACGGGCCCGGCGCCTGGGACTCCAATCCGTTCGTCTGGTGCGTTTCGTTTCGGAGGGTCGATGCCGATCAGCCCTGAAGCGAAGAAACGCTACCCGCCCGATTGGCCGCAGGTCCGCCTCCAGATCCTCGAGCGCGCGAAGTGGAAGTGCGAGCACCCCGGCTGTGGGGCCGCGCAGCACGCGGTGGGGCATTGGCACCGCCAGGAGGACGAAAGCCTCGTGTGGGCCCCGCTGAGCAGCCGGTACGGCCCCTGGAACGCGCAGGGCTACAACGAAGCGACCTCCGCCGGCGCCGGCCTGTGCTGGCCGAACACCTCGGTGCCGATGACCTGGAAGCAAGCCCGGGCGGTGGCCGCCGACTACCAGGACCCGGACGGCCCGCAGCTGATCGTGATCGTCCTGACGGTCGCGCACCTGAACCACGAACCCGAGGACTGCCGGCCGGAGAACCTCGCCGCGTGGTGCCAGCGCCACCACCTCGCGTATGACCTGGAGCATCACCAGCGGAACGCCTACGCCACCAGGCGCAAGGGCAAGGCGATCGGCGAGCTGTTCTGACGGTTTCACGTGGAACCCCCTGGTCGAGGGGGGTGCGCAGTCGTTCACGCTTCGTCGCTTGCATATGTGCAAGTCATGTCGCATAGTGAAGACATCGCAACCCGCACCACCAGGAGCTCGAACATGCACGCCCAGACCACCACCGCCAGCAAGACTGCCACGCAGCGCCAGGAGCGCACGGAGATCGAAACCCGGCGCTTCTACCTGAGCCACCTGCGCCAGCCGAAGGGCCGCGGATCCTGGCTGTTCGAAACGCGCGCCGGCGCGGTGGTCTTCCACCACAACGGGACCTACGGCGAGGCGAAGAAAGCCGCGATCGCCTACGGGACCGAGAACGGGATCGACGTCCTCTACACCTGCCCCTGATCCGGAGAGAAAGCATGCAACAGCATCTGAACCTGAGCCGCGCGCTCACCATCCTGGCGCGCGCCGAGGCCGCCGAGATCGACCTCCACGCGGACGTCGACGCCTGGGGGGCCCCGAGCGAGTGCCACGCGCTGGTCGGCCGCCACCAGGCGCGCCGCGATCGCATCGCCCGCAAGCACGCTGAGGCGGAAGCGCAGCGCCCGCTACGGGTGATCCGCCGCGAGACGCATCGCCGCGCCGGCTTCACCCCCAGCAGCGCGGATCCGAAGTGGCACGCGATCGTGGCACGCTGCACCAGGAGCTGGGCATGACCACCTGCACCATCCACTACGTCGAATACGTCGAGAACAGCGCCGGCTATTGGGACCGGTCCTGGTTCCCGGACGCCGCCTCCGCGCAAGCGGACTACCAGCGCCGGGTGGACGCCGGCGCGGTGCCGGGCCGCGAGGACGGCGAATACGGGAGCATCCTGGAGCCGGGCAGTGTCGAGGTCGAGCTGACGCCAGAAGGGTTGCTGGCCTTTGCAGGGCAGTTCGCCTGCCTCGATGCATGAGCGCCGCCTTCGAGATTCAGGTCGATCCGGCGCCGGCGCAGCGCGGCGAGGACTACATCCTGGTCGCGCGCTGCACCTGCCCGAGCAGGACCG
>ERZ795056.2825-NODE-2825-length-18977-cov-11.452331_pt1 | contig 18977 bp, 17 predicted proteins | sample MGYA00375140_ERZ795056 | MGnify/ENA primary metagenome ERZ795056 (study PRJEB30185, sample SAMN05720227) | activated sludge metagenome | isolation source: Anaerobic digester | place: USA | collected 2015-03-09 ... | reverse complement strand
CCACCTGTTTGAGAATGGCCTGAAGACTGGTGGCCAGTTCTTCCCGCTCGATCATTTGTGACACCATCGACTGGCGCTCCAGAATGGGATCGAGCGATTTGAGGGGCATCAGGATCCACTTTCGCAGCAAACGGGAGCCCATCGGACAGACGGTTTTGTCAAGGATGTCCACCAACGGAATGCCACCTTCGTGTTGTGCCTGCACCAGTTCCAGGTTGCGGATTGAAAACCGGTCGAGCCAGGCAAAATCGCCTTCGTCAATCCGGCTTACGGCGTGCACATGGCTCAGTTCACGGTGTTCGGTTTCGGCCAGATAGTAGAGAATGACACCGGCGGCCACGGTGGCTTCGGTCCATTCTTCAATGCCGAATCCTTTCAGATTGGCGGTTTCGAAATGGCGGAGGAGCAACTCGTAGCAGGTTTCGTGCTGAAACTGCCAGTCGTCGATGGCCGAGGCGTAGGTTTTTTCTCCCAGAAACAAATCGGCCCAGGCACGGGACGATTTCGGGAAGAGCACCTCCGTCGGCTGGTAGGATTGCAATACTTTTTCGGCTTCGCTTTCGGTTCCCTGAAACACATAAAACTCGCCGGTGGAAATGTCGATGAGGGACAGGCCCACGGTTTCGTCCTTTTTATACACCGAAGCCAGCCAGTTGTTTTTGCGGGTATCGAGCACATTGTCGCTCAGCGCCACGCCGGGTGTGACCAGTTCGGTAACCCCCCGTTTCACAATTCCGACGGCATCTTTCGGGTCTTCGAGCTGGTCGCAGATCGCCACCCGTTGCCCGGCACGCACCAGTTTGGGCAGGTAATTGTCGAGAGAATGATGCGGAAATCCGGCCAGGGCCACTTCGGTTGCCGAACCGTTTCCACGTTTGGTGAGGGTGATGTTGAGAATGCGGGACGCGGTGACCGCGTCCTCGCCAAAGGTTTCATAAAAATCGCCCACCCGAAAGAGCAGCAAAGCACCGGCATATTTGGCTTTGATGGCCGAATACTGCTTCATGAGCGGGGTTTCTTTGGTTGGCTTCAATGAGAGGTGGTTTTTAAAAGGGAGGCAAAGAAAACCAGATTTTAGTTGAAATGGGAATGAAGCGTGCATCTTTTTATGAGGGAAAACCTTTGACCGGTAGGCCCATCGGACCTATCCCTCAGGGGAAGAACGATTGCGGCCCGGATGGGAAGGGCGGCGACGAAGGAGCCGGTGCCTTGCACGGAAGCGAAGCGGACCCCTGAACAGCCGGAGATGCCGCCCTGATGAAAAAACTGACCCCTATATTTTTTTTATAAAAGCGTTTCGGACCCGCATTTTTTGATGGTTATTGGATGGGAGAAACGTGATGATCAAAGGTCGGGGAACACAACACACAGCGCAGAGTCGCTTCCACAAGCAACAGGTGGAAGCCGATATTTCGCACCTTTCCGATGAATCGGAGCAGGAGGAGCTGCTGTTTGCCAACCCGAAAACGCAGTTTATTACGGTGCATCCGAAGACGATCATCAACAAGGTGGAGAGTCCGGATATTCCGATGGAGTACAGTCTGAATCCGTATCAGGGTTGCGAACATGGTTGTGTGTATTGCTACGCCCGGCCCACGCATGAATACTGGGATTACAATTCGGGACTCGATTTTGAGACGAAAATTCTGGTGAAATCCAATGCCGCGGAACTCCTGAAAAAGGAAATTCACCACCCCAAATGGCAGGTGGCGCCGGTTGTAATGGCCGGAAACACGGATGTGTACCAGCCCGGAGAGCGCCATCTGAAACTGACCCGTTCGCTGCTGGAGGTGTTTGCCCGATTCCGTCATCCGGTGGGCATCATCACCAAAAATGCCATGCTCGAACGCGATCTGGATTTGCTGGCCCAACTGGCTCAGGACAATCTGGTGGTGGTCAATCTCAGCCTCACGACTTTGGACCGCGACCTGAAGGCAGTGTTGGAACCGCGAACGTCCCGTCCGGAGCGGATGCTTCGGGTGATTGAAAAGCTAAGGGCGGCGAATGTGCCGGTGCGGGTGATGATGGCGCCGGTTATTCCGTCCCTCAACGACCATGAGATTATGGTACTTGCCAAAGCCGCCAAAGAAGCCGGGGCTCAGGATTTTACCTATCAGGTGGTTCGGTTAAACGGACCGGTGGGGGAGAATTTCAAGGAATGGGTGAAACAGGCATTTCCGGACAGGGGCCGCAAGATCGTGGGTCAGATTGAAGACATGCACGGCGGCCACCTGAACGACAGCCGGTTCGGAACCCGGATGCGGGGTGAAGGTCACTGGGCCGACAGCATCCGGCAGCAGTACCGGCTGGCGAAGCGAAAGTATTTTACGGAGCCGTTTGATTTCCGGTTCAACACCCGCTTATTCCATCAGTTTCGGGAAGGCCAGATGCAGATTCCGTTTTGAAAAGGCCCTGCCTTAACATTTATTGTTTTTGTTGAAGACTCGTTTGAAAAGAACCTTTCCGTTATGCTCGATATAGTCGCCTGACACAATCAGGTATGGGTGATTGGGCGAATGTCCGGCGCTGTGGCTTCGTACGATGATTTTGTCATCAACTTTCAGGTTGCTCAACTTCTCAAATTCCTTCGGGCTAAACTGCATCATGTATTCCTCGCCACTGATGTTCACGATCAGCCATTGGGGTCCGGATGCGGCGTTTTCACGCTGAAACGTAACGGAGGTTATGATGGCTTCCATGTTGGAGAAGTCCTTGATCTCCTTCCTGATTTTATCGTGGCTGGCCAGCACCTTTTTACCGGCAGCTGAAAGCTCCCATTGTTTGAATTTGATTCCGTCCGGAGATGCTTGCCATCTTTTCAAAACCGCTTTGCTTTCAGCGGCCGTAAGAGGCTTTTGTGCCGCCTTTTTCGTTGGTGCCTTTTTCGTTTCACGATTGGCAAATACCAGTCCGCTGGTCACAACCAATGTTAAGACGAGTGCATACATGATCTTTTTCATATTCAGTTCTTTTCTAGAGTGATATTCTGAATCGCTTTCGAGTGACTTTGGGTTTGTCAGCAACCATCGTATCCAAACGTGATCCGGAAGGTTTGGGGCACCGGCTTTCCTTTGGCATCCACGGCTGGTTTCCAGGACGGCATTTTGCGAATCGCATCCAGAATGATCTGGTCGATTTTCGGCGTTTTGGAGGAAGTGATGATGGCGGGATTGGTCACCGTTCCTTCTTCGGATACGATGAATGAAACAATCGCCCGGTCGGTTGTTTTGGTGAGAACGGAGGGGGTAATTCTGGCGGAAACCTGTTTGGTAAAAAAAGCAGTCAATCCATCCTTTCCTCCCGGAAAAGCCGATTCGGTATGCGGCACCACCTTCACTTTAAAATCGCCTTCTCGTACGCCATTGGCATCCCCAAAGTCCTTTACCGCATCGTTCCTGTATTTGAAACGGATGGAAACCTGAATTTCCGTTCCCACATCTGCACTTTTCAGCAGCTGCATTTGCTGGCTTGTCAGTTTCGGACTGTTGCCGGTGGCTTTCACCGACTTTCCATTCTGAATTGCCGAAAGCGTAACCGACTGATAAACGACAATCCGGTCAAAATCTTCCTGAAGAAAGGAGTTCGCATCCAGGGCCGGGTTTTGAATGGTGGGCTGTCCGGTGAGGCTGACCATCAGATTTTTCCTTCGGTTCAGCATCTGGTCGAGCACGTAAAGATCTTTGTACGGCACTTCCAGATGGCGGCAGAAAACCGGATCCAGATCGTGAATCGAAACCACAGAGGGCAGTTTCTCTTTCGCAATATTCGATACCTTGTTTTCAAGGAACCCATAACCCGGACTCTGGCAAAATGCCTGAACGGAGACCAGTAGGAAGGCGAGCAATACGCGATATTTTTTCATAGATGGCTGGATCATGTGGTTTGATGTGGTGGAGATTAGCAACCTCGTTTTGTGGTGATGGTAAATTGAAACGACTGTTTCACGGCTTTCCCCTGGTCATCTTTTGCCGGATTCCATTTGGGCATGGTGCGCAAAGTCTCCACGATTAATTTGTCGGATTCGGGTTTACCGGATGTGTCCAGCAACCGAATGTCGGCGACGGAACCATCTTCAGCAACCGTAAACAGAACCTTCACATCCTGAAACGAGGCGGAATCCCTGGGTGTGATTTTCTTCACCACGTTTTCGTTTAGATACGATGACAATTGCGGATACCCTTCTCCAAAACTGGCTTCCTTTTCCGGTGTTACGGTCATGGCCATTTGCATGGTCCGCACCGACGTAACATGACTTACCGGATTCTCGGCCATGTATCGAATAATCACCTCGATTTCAGAATCCAGCATTGCGGACTTCAGAATCTGCTGCTGCTGGTTGGTGAGTGAATCATTTTTTCCGAAAGTCCGTTCGGTTTTGGTTCCGTTGGTCAATACCAATTCCGTAGAAACATACTGCGTGATCCAGTTTTTGGGGAACCCAACACAAAAGTCGGACATCGTTTTGGCAGAATGTAGGCTTTTCGCCGCTACCGCCCTGTGATGGGTGGCATTCACTTCAAAGTACAGGGCAGGCGATTTGGTCGGATTGCCAGCGGTCAAAAGCCAGGGCGTCAGAAACAAGGAGAAAAACGAATTCATGGTTCGGTTGTTTTGTAAGAACTGCGACAAATGTAGGAGGCCTTTTCCATCCAACTTGTTAGTGACCTGTTAACGACTTGTTAAAGCCTCCGGTCATCCTTTTGAAATTCCCTAGTTTTGGCTTGCCTATGAAAGCAAACCGGCTTCGTCTTTCCATTTTCATTTCCTCTCTGGCCCTGATTGCCGTTCTGGCGATTCAGATTCACTGGATTTTCCGGACGGCGGAGATGAAGGAAGAGCTGTTTAATGAAAAGGCCAATATGGTGCTGGCCCGTACCACCGAGGCCATCGGTTCAGATCAGGCTGCATGCCAGGAAATCGGTGCGTGCCTCAAAGAAGGAGAGAAAGCCGGGACAAGTGGACCCATTCAATTGCGGAATCAGGAGGTGAAAAAGATCGATTCGCTCCTTCGCCACTACATGAAGTTTTACAATGTGCAGATCCGGTATTCGTTTTCGGTGGCCAAACCTTCGTCTGCCCCGCGTTTCGACGATGCCCGTTTTAATAAGTCCCTTCCGTTTATCCGTACCGCAGATTTCGAACTGAACCTGGACTTCCCGGATAAAAAGCAATACCTGATGGCCGAGATGGGCGTTCCGTTTTTCAGCTCGGTGGTGTTGGTTGTGGTGGTGCTGGTACTTTTCTGGCGGACCGTTTTTTCATTGAAAAAGGAAAAAGAGATTTCGGAGCACACCACCGATTTTCTCAACAATATGACCCACGAATTCAAAACGCCGATCACCAATATTTCGCTGGCGGGTAAAATGATGACCCGGGATCAGAACCTGAAACAGGAGGAGAAGATCCGTCATTACTCTGGCATCATCCTGGAAGAAAACGAAAAGCTCCGTCTGCAGGTGGAGCAGGTTCTGAGCATGACAGCTCTCGAACGGGGCGAGATTCCGATGCAGAAATCCGAACTTGATTTTCTTTCACTTTTGAACGATTCGCTCCGGAATGTGCGGATGCAGGTGGAAAATGCCGGTGGAACACTTTCAATAAATCTGAACGCAGAACAGACCGTCGTTTTTGGCGACAAGACACACCTGGCCAATGTGTTGTGCAATCTGTTTGACAATGCCGTCCGGTATTCAGACGGGGAGCCACAGATAACGGTTTCCAGCCGGAATGAGGGTCAGGATCTGGTCCTTGAAGTGGCGGATAAAGGCATCGGGATTTCGTCTGAATACCAGAAAAAGGTGTTTGAGAAATATTTCCGGGTGCCGACAGGAGACGTGCACAATGTGAAAGGATTCGGACTCGGTCTGGCCTATGTGCAGCAAATCGCCAAAGGACACGGCGGCTCGGTACAGGTACAGAGTGAAAAAGGAAAAGGCAGTACGTTTACCCTTCGCATTCCCCATGTCTAAGAATCCGTTTCACATTCTTCTGGCCGAAGACGATCTGCACCTGGGCCTTTTACTGGTGGATTACCTGGAATCGGAAGGCTTCGATGTGAAGCTCTGTAAAGACGGCGAGAAAGCCTGGAAAGCATTTCAATCGGGAAAGTTTGATCTCTGTCTGCTCGATGTGATGATGCCGGAAATGGATGGCTTCACCCTGGCCGCCGCCATCCGGAAGGTGGATCAGCAGGTGCCGGTTATGTTCATCACGGCCCGGTCGATGAAAGACGACAAGCTCAAAGGATACGATCTGGGCGCCGATGATTACATTGTAAAACCCTTTGACGAGGAAGAGCTTCTGTGGAAAATCAAGGCACTTGTCCGCCGGATTCCGGCTGGTTCTCCTTCAGACAAACAGGAAGTTCTTCAATTGGGAAAATACCGATTCGATGTCGCCAACCAAAGTCTGCTTCTCAACGGCAAGACCAAACGCATTACAGGACGGGAATGTGACATCCTCGCCTATCTGGCTTCCCGGCAAAACCAGGTCGTAAAACGCGAAGAGCTGCTCACCAACCTCTGGGGCGAAAACGACTATTTTTTCGGACGGAGTCTGGATGTGTTTATCACCAAAATCCGCAAATACCTCAAAGACGACCCCAACCTGAAAATCGAAAATGTCTTTGGGGTAGGGTTTGTGCTGAAGGTGGAATAATCTGCAAATCCGACAAATCAGAAATTGTCTGATATATCATTCACTATGTCTGAAAAGATGACATAACGAATGACTTATCAGACAATCGAAAGAGAAAGACCCGAACGATCATTTCCTAAAACCGGAACTTCTTCTTCAGCTTGTTGACTTCGTCTTTGGCTTTGTTTTCGGCTTCTTTTTTCAACCGGTCGGCTTCAGCTTTGGCCTTGGCTTCGGCTTCCTGCTTTAACCGGTCGGCCTCGGCTTTCGCCTTTGCTTCGGCTTCCGCTTTGGCCTGGTTGATCTTGTCATTCACCGCTGCCTTCGCTTCGGATTTCACATTGCCGGCATCCACTTTTACGATGCGGTATTTGGGCGAACTTCCCGGTCCGGTGGCGGCAATCTCAAACTTCACATCTTTCGGTGAGGTGATGGTTTTTCCTGTGAATGAACTCAATGCACTGGCCGCTGCTGTTCCTGCTGCACCCGCCGGAACGCTCGTTTTCATCAGGTAGTCGACGGTTCCGTCCAGCCCATTGCTTCCGCTGATGGTGACGGTTTGTCCCCCCGCTTTCACATCGAATGGCTCGAAACTCACCCGTCCGTTTTTCACGGTAGCTTTGATCATAAGATCTTTCAGACTGGCTTCGGTTGGCAGACTCGTTTTGGCGACGGAGTTGATTCCTTTCATTATCTGAAGATCTTTCACTTTGCCATCATTGATTTTTATGACGCCACCTCCGTTCACACTGGCCATTTCGGGCTTCATGGCTTTGTCCAGAAAACCATTGATTTTGAATAGCGTGGTGAATTTTCCATCCACATTTTTGGCGGCCGGCGCCATCACCTGCAATGAATTAAATGTCTGATATGCTTTCGAAACCGAGATGCCTTTCATATCCATCGTAAAATCAAAGGCCGGACGTGTCGGAACATTCGGATCATATTTTCCTGTCATTCCAATGCTGCCGTCCATTGTGTTGAACTGCAATCCTTTCATGTTCAGGACACCGTTTTTCAAACTGACGGTACCTTTTGCCTGTTCGAGCACCATGTTGTCGTACAGGATTTTACCCACATTCGAACTGAAACTAAAATCGATATTGGTGGGAAGAGAAGATGCCTCCATCGGTGGTTCTTCTCCAGGTTTTGCCGCCGGTGCCGGTGTTCCGGAAAGACTCATCAGTTCGGTCGCATTCATAAGATTGGAATTGAGCTGAAGCGTTCCTTCCAGGGTTTCATTTCGCATAACATACGCCAGGTAGTTGCGAATGGCACCTTTCAAAGCAAAATCGCTCTCTCCGATTTTCATAGCCATATCGCTTAGGGTAATTTCTTTCGAATTGAACTGCGCCGAAGCATGGCTGATGGCCACTGGCTTGGTCAGGTCCTTCGCTGTATAGGTAAATCCGGACACATCCATGGTTCCGGATGTCGGAAGCTTATCATATTTTTTGGCGTTCACATCGGCCATGTTGCCGCTGGTTTTGATGTCGGCTTTGATTTTCCCGGCCAGTGTCATGCCTTCCTGAGGAAAGATTTTTGTGATTTTAGCCAGATCCACACTGCCTTTGGCTGCCACCTGGTAGGTGATGTTGTTCAGATCACGGACGTTGGCCTGGATGTCAAATGGTTCACCTTCCAGCTGAAAGTGCATTTTTTTCAGGTCAACCACGGTGCTGGACAGTTGGCCGTCGGGATTGGAGGCCACCATATCCACTTCAATTGCTTCGATGGGCTGCGGAAAATCTTTTGTTTTCACATAACCCTGCGTCAATGAAACCGCAGCTGATACCGTCGGAAATTGTTTGGTTTCAGGATTGTATTGTCCTTTTGCCAGCAGGTTCATGGCAAGAATTCCTTTCATCGTCATACCATCCACCGGGAATGCAGCGAGCACTTCCGCCAGATTCACTTTGCCGTTTACTTTGATATCGACATTCGGTTTGGAAACACCTTCAACCAGACCACTGGCCGAAACGGGATTCTGACCCAGTTTGAGTCCGAAGTTTTTGATGTTGGTTTTCAGCAATTCCAGACTACCCTGCTCGTGAGAAAGCTGCATGTCCAGATTCAGGTTTTCGACGTTCTGCGATAAACCCGGATACTGGATTTTGCCATTGGCAATCCCCATTTTCACATCAAAAGACGGCAATGAGGTGGAATCGTATGTCCCTTTCACCTTTCCTTCAAAACTGAATTTTCCTTCTGCTTTTATGTTGTCAAAATCCTTGGCGTAAAGTGCCGGAATGAGGGAAAGTGCGCCCTTAATATCGGTTTGAGGCGTGGAAAAGGTGAGGTTGAATTCCGGTTTGGCAGCACCCAGGTTCATGTCTCCGGCAAAGGCAAAACGGAAGGCATTGAGCTCTACAAAGTTTTCCCCGAAGCTTCCCTTCATTTCTTTCAGATTCCACTTCAGGTTCATTTCCGATGCGAATTTCCGGTGCATCAGATAATTGGCTGAATCCATTGTCAGACTCAGATCGGCAATGTTGGTTTTGGTTTTCAGGTCCACCACATCCTGGGTGAAGTCGCCTGAACCACTGTGATCCAGTCCGCGGATAGCCGCCATGGTTCCACTGGTGGCATCGAAATAGTCGAGCGAAAGTCCTTTCAGTTCCCAGGATTCAATCTTGATATCGAACTTCGATTCTTCAGACGGTGCCTCCGCCGTTTCGGGTACTGCTGATGGTTTGGTGATGTTGTAATTGGCTCTGCCATCTTCCAGCACAAAAACATGAATGGTGGGCTGATCGAGGGCAATTTTCCCGATTTTTATCTGACCACCACCGATCACGGACAGGAAGTTAATCCCGACTTCAAACGATTTTGCATACACCAGTGTGTCACCTTCGAAAGGCGCTTTGTTGATGATCCCAAAGTTTTTCACCCCAAATGTAAAATCCGGAAAGCTGCTGATGAGCGACAGACTTACATCATCGGGATTGAGCAGGACTTTGGCATCCAGATTTTCATCCAATGCTTTTTTTACTTCCTCGCTGATTTTGTCTTTGAACAAAAAAGGCAGGATCAACAATAATAGCAGAATAACACCCAGGCCAATGGCGAGGATTTTAAAGAACTTTTTCATGGGTAAGCAGTAAAATGAAAGAGAAAAACAGTGGCGGTTTTATCGTTGAAGCATGCCGCTCATGCTCAGTTTCAGGTCAGTTAGTTTACGCTTGGTGTCACGGGCAAAATCGCCTTTCATCATCCAGTCGTAATACGATGGCTCCGCACGAAATACGTCGGTTACCACTTTGCCTTTGTGTTTTCCGAAATTGAAAACCACCAGACCTTTATCGTTGTACACCATCCGGTTGGCAAGGTCAAACTGATTGCCGCGGCTGAGTTTATCAAGCACATCTACGTCGTTCTGAACCGGTACAAACATTAGTCCTTTTTCATCTTTGCGCTCCTGATTTTCGTAACGCTTTACCTGTTCGTTCAGAACCTGAAAGGTAACGAAGGTGTCAAATTCAGCTGAGTGTGCCCGGCCTTCTTCACTCATTTCTTTACCGCAGTAAAATTTGAAAGCTGCAGCCAGATTCCGGGGTTCCATGTAGTGGAAAATTTTCTGTGCATCCACCATTTTCCTTTTGGAGAAATCGAAATCCACCCCAACCCGCATGCATTCTTCCACCAGCATGGGAAGGTCAAATTTCACGGAGTTGTAGCCAGCCAGATCGCAGCCTTCCAGAAAGGCCAGAATTTCAGGAGCCAGTTTTTTGAAAGGCGGACAATCTTTCACATCCTCATCGCTGATGCCATGAATCAGAGTGGTTTCGTACGGAATTTTTATTTCCGGATTGATTCGGAAGGTTTTGGATGAAGTGCTTCCGTCCGGCATCGCCTTCAGCATGGAGATTTCGACAATCCGGTCATTCACAGGATCGATTCCTGTGGTTTCCAGATCGAAAAAAGCCAATGGCTTCTTTAATTTCAGACTATGGTTCATGGTTTTTACTATCGGTTCAGAAGGTTCGAAACAAAGGATGGAATGTCAGTTCCATTAAAGTTGCCGGAGCTCATCAGCAGAAGGACATCCTGCGAATAGGTTTTGGCTGCCAGATCCGCGAACAATGCGGCACTGTCGGTATATACTTTCAGATCGGAACGACCGAATGCGGTTTGCAATTCTTCCGCAGAAATGGGGGCCAGCTTTTTATGCGCTACCACATCCGGATTGAAATACACAATCGCTTCATCGGCTGCTTTCATTGTATGGTCATAGGTCTGGATAAAATCTTTATTCAGACTGCTGAAGGTGTGCAGTTCAAGAACGGCATGAAGTTTCTTACCCGGGAACTGCGTTTTCACGGCCCCTACACTGGCTTCCAGTTTACTGGGTGCGTGGGCAAAATCGCGAAAAATGATGAATCCGTCTTTTTCACCTACTTTTTCCAGACGACGGGAAGCTCCTTCAAATGACTGAATGGCTTCATAAAACACATCATCATGTACGCCCAACTTTCCAAGTAAGGTGCGGGCACCGTTGGCATTGCTCAGATTATGAACCCCGAAAAAACGGACCGGAACTTCTTTGCCTTCGGCCGTGATCATGTACGTGACTCCATTTTTAACGCTGTGTTTTGGCGTTCCGTACTCGAGGACGGTTACGTCTTCCCGCTCTTTCTTACAGATGACACATGTGAGCGCATCTTCATCGTTGTACACGAGGATCCCCGCTTTCGGTGTGGCATCGGCAAAGTGATCGAACTGTCGCACATAACTGTGTTCAGATGGAAATACATTGATGTGATCCCAGGCAATGCCGGTCACCAATCCGATGTGGTGCTGGTAAACCAGAAACTTGGGAATGTGCTGGTCGGGGGAAGACAAATATTCATCACCTTCAATGATGATTACAGGCGCTTCATCGGTCAGACGAACGGTATGCTCAAATCCGGAAACCGGCGCACCCACCAGATAGTCAAACTTTTTACCACTGTATTTCAGCACATGCATTACCATGGCGGTGGTTGTGGTTTTACCGTGACTACCAGCGATTACAACCCTTTGCTTGTTGCGGCTGTGTTCAAAAATCAACTCCGGATAGGAGAGAGTTCTAAGTCCAAGCGATTTGGCTTTCAACAATTCCGGATTGTCCTGCCGGGCATGCATACCAACCACAATGATGTCGAGACCAGGGTGAATTTTGCCATCATCCCAACCTTCTTTTTCCGGAAGGATTCCGGCCTCAGAAAGCCTGGACCGGGATGGTTCAAAAATTTCATCATCGGAACCGGAAACCTCATTTCCGTTGTTCTTCAAAGCAATGGCCAATTGATGCATGGCACCTCCGCCTATGGCGATAAAATGGATCTTCTGGTTTCGGATCGACATGAAGGGTCTTTGTTCGTTTTTAACTATTCGGGCAAAAATAGGTCGTTTTTTGTTTGAAATTGCGGAAAGAAAGCACCTATTCTTCGCAACTTTCAAAAATTGATTTGGGGTGCAAAACGGGGATAAATGGATTTAATTCCTTTTTTTTGTCTGGATATCAAAACATTACCTCATGAAACAGTCCTTTTGGGCATGGTGCCTTTTCCTTTCCATCCCGTCTTTTGCTCAGCCGGTACTTGACAACTCTTATTTTCCCACAATTGGAAAAGCCTTCAGTGGACGAAGTTTTTCCAAGACCTCCCCTCTTCCTCCCATTCAGGAAGGTGCCAACATCACCTGGAATTTTGCCGGACTTGATTCGGTTTACATCACCGACTACAGTTTTGCGTTCCGAAACAAAAATGTAGCAAACACCGATTCCGGCAGCCGGTATCCCAGCGCCACGTCAGCTTATGTTTCGTTTTTTGGGACCGACACCATAGAAAACTTCCACCAGGTAAGCGGTGATGATTTGTTGTATCTGGGCAATAACCTGAAAGGGGCGGATTTTGCCGAGCGATTCACCACTCCTCGTATTGATCTTCGGAAAAATCTGGGATTTGAAGAAACCTTCATTCATCAGTCACAGAGCAAATTCTTCACCACCGGATTTTCGAAATACAGTAAGTACCGCGATACCATCACCTATGCAGGCTATGGAACGCTCATCACACCATTCGCCACCTATGAAAATGTGATTCTGATAAAGAAACTATTCTCCATCGATTTTGCTTTCAATCCGAATGGGCCATACACATTTGGGTATCTGGGAAGAAACTGGCTATGGTATATTCCGGGATATGGATTGCCATACATGAGATATGCTGAAGAAATTAATCTGGAAGTGGAAGATGAAATTATCTACTCCGGGTTCGTTGGCTTTATTCCGGTGGTTGGTAATGTGAAAACCCTGGCGGGCAGAGAATTGAAATTGATTCCGTCCGTGTTGAAGTCAGATCCTTCGCAAACCATCCGGATTTCGGGAATGGAAAACCGGTCAGCCAACATTTTACTGACGGATGCAATGGGCCGGATGGTCCGGAAAACCCAATTAAAGGACGGTATCTTTCAGATTTCCACTCTTTCGCCCGGTGTTTATTCCGTGCGTGTTCAGTCAGAAGAGGGAGCGGCTGTTCTGAAGCTTCTGGTTCAATAGTTACTCAGTTCACTGGCTTCACAATAAAAAGGCCCGCCTGAAAAGCGGACCTTTTTATTTGGTATCGGACAAACCCTTATTGTTTTACAAGCTTTCGGGTCTGCGTTTGTGATCCGCTTTTAACGGAAATGATATAGGCGCCTTTTGGCAAAGATCCGGTCTGAATCCGAAGAATTCCACCCTTGGACATTTGTTCAGAATGCTCATTCCGCATCACTCTTCCTTTCATGTCAATCACTTCAATATCGGCCCTGCGACCTTCCCAGCCACCAGTCCATTGTATTTCCAGAACATCCCGGAACGGATTCGGGGAAATCACCAGCGGTTCCGGCTGAACGCTAACCTGTGTACTCATCACAAGAAAGGCAACTGAGGTATCACTTTTGCAACCATTGGCACTGGTCACGATCACCCTGTAAGAACCCTCCAGATTGGGATTGAACGATGAATCGCTGCCGTTTTGTACAACCGCTCCTTCCAACAGCCATTGATATGTGGATCCTGCTGGTGCACCGATGGCGTAAAGAGCACCATTCAACTGAATTTCGGGTGTGGCAGGTTTTGGATGAAATACGGTATTGAAGAAAGCAGTGTCACTTTTGCAGGATGCAGAATCCAACGAATACACCCAATAATTGCCGGTGGTTGTAATCCCTGAATTCTGCCCGGTGCTTCCATTTGACCAGACGTACTGCAAACCGGTCGGCAGTGCCAAACGGATAGTATCACCTGAACAGGAGCTGGTGTCAGACACAACAGGTTTGTTCGGAAAAGGGTTGATACTAAAGCGGTACGAAGATGACAAATAACTCCAGCATCCAAATGTATTCCGGGTCTGCACCTGAACATTGTAGGTTCCGGTATTACGGAACACAATTCGTCGGGTCGTGTCTCCTGTAGACCATTTATAACCAGCAATGTCGGTTCCGGTCGGAGCCAGCAATACGATGGAGTCTCCGGCACACACTTTCTGAGCCGAAAAAGTTACCGTTGGAGTCGGTGGGCCGCAGCGGATTTTCATCAGCTTTCCGGTATTGTGACGAAGGGCATATACTTCTTTGTTATAATCAATACCAAACGACGCCAGTGAACCGCCGGCAAGCAACATCTGGGAATTCACATATTCTCCGGAACTGTTTTTCTGAAGAGACCATACTTTCTGTGATCCGTAGTCACCATAAATATAGGCTCCTTTGAGTTTATAAAGCTCACTGCCGCGGTAGACGTAACCGCCTGTTATGCTGTTCCCGGAAGATCGTGGATAATCAAAAATGGGTTTCTCATAGTTGCTTGTGTCACAGTTATTGCAGATTGAATAGGAGTTGTCTCCTTCCATAATTTTCCAGCCATAATTGGCTCCGAGCCGGAATGTGTCCACTTCTTCGATTACGTTCTGCCCAACGTCGCCGATCCAGATGGCAGGTCCGTCCGGATCTTTGGTGATTTTCCAGGGGTTGCGCATGCCATAAGAGCCAATTTCCTTTTTCGTATTTCCAGTTGCATTTGCAAATGGATTGTCAGAAGGAATCCGGTAGGCAACAGCGGCTGTATCCGGAACATTCACATCGATCCGGAGAATTTTCCCCAGCAATTCGGCTTTGTTCTGCGCCCGGTTGCCGGGATCTCCACCGCTTCCTCCGTCTCCCATAGCAATGTAGAGGTAACCGTCGTCCCCAAAAATAATCGAACCACCGTTGTGATTGGTGTATGGTTGGTTGATGGACAATAAAACCCGCTCAGAGTTGATATCCAGTTTGTTGGGATTGGTGGAGTCGACTTTAAACCTCGATACCACCGTCCTCAGATTCGGACTTGTGGCTGTGTAATCCACAAACACATAGCCGTTCTGACTGAAATTTGGATGGAATGCCATGCCCAGCAACCCGGTTTCACCCAAACTGGAATACGGCTGCATTTTCTGCCGAAGGTTAATAAAGGTGGAAGTATCGCTTTGGTTCACAATTCCAGAATCTTTGAACATTTTGATCCTTCCGTTTTGCTCCAGCACAAAAATCCTTTTTGTCTGGTCAGGCGATGGTTCCATCCAAACCGGAGAAATAAACTTGAGATTCGGCCATTTGTCCTCCACATAATACTGGGAAAATCCAGGGAGGGAGAACATTAATCCCATTAGCAGGAAGACAGCCGTACGTAGTCTTTCAGTTTTCATATTGAGTTGTTAACGATTGAAGTTGATTGCCATCCCCGGTTGGTCTGTCAGAAACTGACCCCGGTCATAAGCGAGATTGCCATTGACAAAAGTATACAAATTTTTCGCCTGCAAACGGGTGCCATTCAATGGACTCCAACCACATTGGTACAGGACGGTATCGTGAGTGACAGTGTGCAAGGAGTTGAGACTGGCAATGGCAAGATCGGCCATAAACCCTTCCCGTAAAAAGCCTCTTTCTGAAACCGAGAACCGCTCTGCCGGATGGTGACACATGTTCTCCACCAGTTTTTCCAGACTGATTTTTCCATTAAGATGCTGGTCGAGCATCATTTCAAGGCTGTGCTGAACAAGCGGTAATCCGGAGGGACATTGGCCGTACGCATGTTGTTTCTCCTCCCAGGTATGTGGCGCATGATCGGTGGCGATAATGTCGATCCTCCCTTCGGAAACGGCTTTCCAGAGGGCTTCTTTGTCTTCTTTGTTTTTGATGGCCGGATTGCATTTGATCTGACCACCGAGAGTTTCATAATCCGAAGAATCAAACCAGAGATGATGCACACAGGCTTCAGCGGTAATTTTCTTACCTTTCATTGGTCCCGGTTCGAAAAGTGCCAGTTCTTCGGCTGTGGTGATGTGGAGAATGTGGAGGTTTGTTCCGTGTTTCCTGGCCATAGAAACTGCCATGGACGAGGAAAGAAAACAAGCTTCCCGGCTACGAATAAGCGGATGCTCCGAAAATGGAATGTTCTCCCCAAACCGGCTTGTGGCTTCGGCCATGTTCCGGCGGACGGTGGCTTCATCTTCACAATGGGTGGCGATCACCAATGGCGTTGAGGAAAAGATCTGTTCCAGCACCGGCTCTGAATCCACCAGCATATTGCCGGTCGAAGAGCCCATAAAAATTTTGATGCCACAGGTTTTGAACGGATCCACACGAAGTACATCTTCCAGGTTTTCATTCGTGGCGCCGAAAAAGAAAGCATAATTGGCCAGACTGGTTTGTGCTGCCCGGTTTCGCTTCCAATCCAATTGCTCTGTCGTTGTGGTCGTGGGATTGGTGTTGGGCATTTCCATAAAGGTAGTCACTCCTCCTGCGACAGCGGCTCTTGATTCAGACCCGATCGTGGCCTTGTGTGTAAGTCCCGGTTCCCGGAAATGCACCTGATCGTCGATGATGCCGGGGAATATATGGAGTCCTTCACAATCGACGACGGTTTCATTCGGACGGGCAGATAATCCGCTTCCGATGGTTTCGATTCGGTCGTGATGAATCCGAAGATCGGTCTGAAACACCTGGCCTTCATTTACAAGAGTTCCGCCTTTGAGGAGATATGCTGACATGCCCGATAATTTGTTGCGGCGAAATTCAGCAATTTCATTTTCTAAGCGATGGGATTTTATCTATTTGCCTTCCTCAAAAAATGACCATGACGATCAGAGAAGCACAAACCACGGTAGACGAATGGATTAAAACCATTGGTGTCCGCTATTTCAACGAACTCACCAACACGGCGGTGCTGATGGAAGAAGTGGGTGAACTGGCCCGGATTATGGCCAGGGAATATGGCGAACAATCCTGGAAACCAGGTGCAGAAAAAGAAGATCTGGGTGATGAAATGGCCGATGTGTTGTTTGTGCTGATCTGTCTGGCCAACCAGACCGGTGTGAATCTTGAGGAAGCCATGCTGAAAAATCTAGAGAAGAAAACGAAACGGGATCTGAACCGTCATCGGGAAAACAGCAAACTTGAAGGACCAGGTCAATAAAACTTCGTCAGCATTTTTTAGGCCGAAACGCCAACCGTGCTGTCCGGTTTGCGGGCTCTTTCCTGCTCCAGGTTGTATTGCTCGTAGGCAAAATCGGGTACCGGTCCGTTGAAAACGGGTGCCTCGATTTCCGTTTTTTCCCAGGAAAGATATCCTCTCGATAAGGCAAAAATATAGCCGGCAAAAAGCAGGAGAGCGAAAACCAGCAGCTCCCAACGAATCAGAAATTCCCAGCTTTGGGGAGAAGTTCCTTCCAAAGGGTGAAAACGGGCCAGAAGAACGGGGGCCAGCAACACAATTTCGATTTCAAACAAAAGGAACAAAATAGCAGGCAGAAAATACCGGAAATTGAACCGGGCACCTTTTCCTTCGGACGGCTCCTCACCGCATTCGTAAAAAGCCAGCTTCTGGGGATTGGGCTTTTGTGTCTGCAACAACCGGGAGACTCCATATCCCAGAGCGATGAACAAAAAGCCACCGGAAAAGAAGGAAAGAAGAAGCAGGTATGGATGCATGGACGGGCTCAAAAATAGGACAGGATTTTCAATTTGTTGGCATCGCTGGTTTTCTACCTTTGCAAAACAAATCCCAACCGCTCATGGATCTCAGGGAAACCATTCAAAAGCTTCGGAACTACGAAATCAAAATTCGGAAGGCGCTCAATACGCAGATGCAGGGCGATTACCATTCGGTTTTCAAAGGCTCCGGGCTGGAGTTTAACGATGTGAGGGAATACCAGTATGGCGACGATGTGCGGACCATCGACTGGAACGTATCAGCCAAAGGACACGGCACCTTTGTGAAGACGTTCAAAGAAGAAAAAGAACAGACCGTGTTCTTTTTGCTCGATGTGTCGGCTTCGCAGGAAGTGGGGAAATTCGGCGCCAAGAAGCTGGACATGTGCAAGGAAATCTGCGGTGTTCTGGCCTTATCGGCTGTGAAAGAAGGCAGTCAGGTGGGAGTGATTGCATACAGCAACAAGCGGGAGAGCTACATCAAACCGGGCAAAGGCATGCAGCAGGCGTACCGGATCATTGCCGAATTGTTTGGAATGAAACCGCAATCAACCCAAACCGATCTGAATGCGGGCATCTACTTCACCATGAACATGCTGAAGCGGAAAAGCATCATCATTATTCTGAGTGATTTTATTGACAAAGATTACGACCAGGCATTGAAAACGCTGAGCAAGCAGCACGATGTGGTGGTGATCCATCTGATGGACAAACGGGAACGTGATTTCCCGAGTCTGGGCATTATGCCGCTGTTTGATCCGGAACAGAAAAAGACCTATTGGATCAACACCTCACTTCCGGGATTCACCAAAAACGTGAAGCAGCAGTTTGTGCAGAACCAGAAACACCTGGAAGACCTCTGCAAAAAACAACGAACCAACTATCTGGCCATCAATACCACCGACGATTATGTGGCGGCCCTGATCCGGTTGTTTAAAATCCGGAATGGAAAATAACGGGACACCGTCTGTTGAAAACCGGGCCTGGCATCCGATGGAGTATGCCCATGTTTTTCTGTGGCTGGTAAAAGATATGTGCTGGGCGCAAGGCTGGAAACTGGCCGGAACTTTGATGGTTGTTCCAACGATAATAGTGGCCTTCATCATCACCTGGCTGCAACGAAAGCAGCCGGTAACGCTTGTTCACAATGTGGCAATCAGCATCTGGATTACATCCAACAGTGTATGGATGCTGGCTGAATTCTATAAAAAGGAAGAATTGTTGAAACCAGTGAGCACAGCTGGTTTTGCATTGGGCTTACTGGTTCTGGGAATACAGTATCTGAAATTGCTGACGGTCCGGAAACAAAAAAGCCCCTGATCAACAGAGGCCTTAGTGTTACGCAG
>ERZ795056.2823-NODE-2823-length-18986-cov-25.193122_pt1 | contig 18986 bp, 13 predicted proteins | sample MGYA00375140_ERZ795056 | MGnify/ENA primary metagenome ERZ795056 (study PRJEB30185, sample SAMN05720227) | activated sludge metagenome | isolation source: Anaerobic digester | place: USA | collected 2015-03-09 ... | reverse complement strand
CAGCTGCGCCCAGCCGCTGTAGGTCGACATGTCGATGTGCGCGCTGCCTCCGGGTAGATGGCAGCCTTGGCACAGCCGGGTAAAGATCGGCTGCAGCTGCTTGCGCCACAGCACCAGATCGGCGCCGCCACCGCTGGGCTCGCCCAGACGCGTCAGCTCGCTGTCCGACATCACCCACAGGTCGCCGCTGCTTGAGCCCTGGAGCCGCGTCCCCGCTGGCAGCGGACCGCTTAGCCCCGCTTGCACTGCCGTCGCTTGCAAAAGCTGCTCACCGCGCACCAGCCCAAAGCCATCGCCAAAGCTCACCCACACGCCGCGCGCCGAGGTGACGATCCCGGTCAAGGTCTGTCCTTCCAGCGCTTGGTACATCGGCAGCAGCGCGCTGCCTTCTTCGCGATACAAGGTCTGGCTGCTGACCGCCCACAGCTTGCCATCGCTGGCAAACGTCACCGCCAGCAGCCCACTGGCGCTAAGCCTGCGCAGCGACTGCGTGGCAAGGTCCAGCAGCTGCACGCCTGCATCATCAAGCGTGGCCAGCCGACCCTGCGCGGCCACTAGACCCCGACCTGCAAAGTCGTACTGCTTGATGGACATCCCATCGGTCACCGCCACTTTGTCGGCCAGCACAAACGCCACCTGCGAGCCGCCCGCGCTGACCACTTGCTGCACCGGCTTGCCGACCAACTGATAGCGCGCCGAGACCTCCTCGACCGAGAGCGGAAGCGTGGGTCCAAAGCGCAGCCGGTGCAGTCGCCCTTGACCATCGGCGCCCAGCAGCCACGTCCCCGGAAAGCCCAGCGAGGGCACCGCAGCCGCGGACTGCCAGCCGCGTACCGAGGGGTCGCTGCCAAACAGCTCGCCACTGCTGTACAACGTGACCGACTGGTCGGAGTAGAGCGCGGTGTCGTCGCCGCTTTCGGCAATCGCGGTAATGCGACCGGGCGCGGTGGGGGTCGCGCTCCAGTCAATCCGCTGCACGACTAGCGGCGCGGGCTGAAGCGGCAGCGCTGGCGGAGGGGGCTCCTCACCACAGCCAGCGACCGCCATTCCCAGCGAAAGCAGCGACGCCAAAAGACCGCTACGTGCCGCTACATACCAGCGCGGCTGGGACCTTGAGGGCGGGGCTTGCATCGGGTCTGCTGCAGCAGCTGACGATACATCAGAGAAAACAGCACTCTGCAATAGTTGAACAGAGTCTGCGATAACAGACGGCGTATACCGGTGCGAGCTGTCAGGATTGCGCATCTGGGCGGCTCCTCGTGGGCGTTTTCTCACTGCCGGGCAGCGCTCGCAACCCTTTTTGTTTCAAGGACTTAAAAGAGATTCCACGGTGCACAAAGTGCACTACTATTTGGCCTTCGCGCAGCGCGTCCCAGGCTACCGCCGACCACGCAGGACCGCCGCAGCTTTGAAGTAAGGAGACTACGACGATGGCAAAAGCAAACCGTTTACGAGCGCGCGCGCCGGGCAAGTTTCGGCGCCACTTTTCAGTGTGGGGGCCTCTGTGCTTGATGCTGGGCAGCGGCTCGTGCGCGGATGAAGTGACGCCACCGCAGCAGGAAGAGTCGGTGCTGCAGCCAAGTGAGTCGACGCTGCTGCCGCCGACCTTTGAGGCGCAGAGCAGCGCGACCTACGTAAGCAAGGTGAAAAACCTGCTGACCGGACTGCCGCTAAGCGATGAAGACCTGCTGATGGTCGGCAAAGACGAGGCGGCGCTGGGCACGCTGATTGATACGTGGATGAAGACGCCGCAGTTTCAGGCCAAGATGCTGCGGTTTTTTCAGAACTCGTTTCAGCAGGGGCAGCTTAGCCGCAACAGCCTGATCGAGATGGCGCCTGATGCGCCGATTACCGACCGCATGCTGGGCAATATCACCTCCAGCTTTCCGCTGACGGTGTGGCAGTTGGCGATGGTCGAAGGCAGACCGTTTCACGAGGCGCTGACCACCGACCGCTTCATGCTGACGCCACCGCTGGCGACGCTGCTTGCGTACCTGGACAATCGCCACATCAGCGATGCCAACCGTGGCACCGACTACATCGTCACCGGCAATCCAAACTTCACCTTTACGCTGACGAACAAGAGCGGCCCGATTCCGCTTGAGAAAACGCTAAATCCCGCCGACCCGCTGTACATGAACTGGTCGCTGCCGGCAGCCATCCCCGCGCCGTGCATGGACCCGATGGTGTACAAAAAAGACACCTCGCGGCTGTTCCAGTTTTTCCTGGGCTCGGTGGGCGCGACTACGGGTGTGTGTCTGACCGGCTTTGGCACCACGCCGCAGTTTGCCGATGCAGAGTACGACAACTGGCGCATGGTCAAGCTGCGACAGCCAGTGGCCGCAGAGCCAGGTACTCCCTTTTATGATCTAGCCAAGATGCGCACGGCGGGCGAGCTGGTGATGCGGGTGCCGCGCGTGGGCTTTTTCAGCACGCTCGCGTTTTTTGGCAACTGGGCGACAAACCCATCGAACCAAGCGCGCGTGACGATGAATCAAGCGCTGATCGTGGCGCTGGGCCGCAGCTTTGATGACAACAACAATACGGTGCCTATTACCACTCCGGCGCTGGATGCCAAGCACTCTTCCGAGCCTGCGTGCCGCGCCTGTCACGAGACGCTGGACCCGATGCGGCAGGTCTTCCGCCAAGCGTACACGCTGAGCTATCACGAGCAGAAAGAGGTCGCGCAGACCTCGCTGCCGGGCGTGTTTGCGTTTGATGGCGTGACCAAGAGCATCGCCAATCCGCGCGAGCTGGCCGAGGCGATGGCGAGTCATCCGCGCTTTGCGGTCGCGTGGACGCAGAAGCTCTGTTACTGGGCCAACTCTGCGCCGTGCAGCGAGAACGATCCGGAGTTTCAGCGCGTCGCAAGCGTGTTTGCCAGCAGCCGCTTTGACTGGAAGACGCTGGTGCGCACGCTGCTGACTTCACCGCTTGTAACCGGTACGAAAAATACGCGCACGTTTGCGGATCAAGGAATGACGATCTCAGTGGCGCGGCGGGATCAGCTGTGCGCGGCGATGTCCTCGCGGTTGGGTGTGACCAACCTGTGCTCGCTGGGACGCGCGCCGGGACTGACGCAGCTGGTGCCAAGCGATGGCTACTCACGCGGGGCCACGGCGCCGGTGTTGGCTACCGACCCGAGCTTGTTTTATCGCGCCGCCAGTGAGCAGTTGTGCCGCACGTTTGCCGATAGCGCGGTGGATGCGACGGTGCAAGGCAAGCCCAGCCGCTTTGCCAGCAAGACTCCTGACCCGACGATTGCGGACATGGTGCAGACGGTGATGGCGATTCCTAGCTCGGATGCGCGCTATGCCGAGCTGCGCAAAGTTTTAAGCGAGCACTTTGCCAAAGCGAAAGCGACGCAAGGCATCACCGCGACCGATGCGATGAAGTCTACTTTTGTGCTGGCGTGTACCTCACCCACCAGCATCTCGCTGGGTCTGTAGGAGGACTGCCATGAATACCACCAGACGTGAAGTCATCCTGGGCGCGCTCTTTGGGGCCGGCTCAATTGGGCTGCGGGCCTTGGCCACCGGACTGCCAGCTTCGATCCTGTTAAATCCTCGCGCTTCGCTGGCCGATGCTTGCGCCGACCGCGAGCGCGCGCAGTTCCTGATCTGGGCCACCTCGGGCTCGGGAGATCCTGCGAATGCCAACATGCCGGGCACGTACGATGATCCCGGCATTGCGCATCCGCAAGATGCCGCGATGATGCCAACACCGATGATGCTGTCGGGCAAGGCGTATACGGCGGCAAAGCCGTGGGCATCCTTGCCGCAGCCGATTTTGGACCGCACCTGCTTTTTCCATCACACCACGCTGACCAACAGCCACGCCAACGAGAGCAAAGTGCTGCGGCTCATGGGCGCGGTGAAGCGGCAGGAGATGCTGCTCTCTCTGCTCTCGCAGAAGCTGGCCCCGTGTCTGGGAACCGTGCAGCAAGAGCCGGCCTCGATCAGCGGTGAGCTGATCTCTTTTGGCGGACGTATCTTGCCGGCGCTAACACCGGTGGGACTGCGCGATGTCTTTGTCAGTCCCAAAAATCCGCTGACCAACCTGCAAGCGCTGCGTGATGCCGACCTGGATCGCATCAGTCGTGTACTAAAGGACAGCGGCAACGCCACCCAGCGCGCGTTCCTAGACCGCATGGCGCAGTCCACGCGTGAGCTGCGCAATATCTCGGACAGCTTGCTTGGGAACCTGGCGACCATCAAAGCCAATGACATGGAAGGACAGCTCATCGCCGCGGTCGCGCTGATTCAGATGGGAGTCTGCCCAGCGTCCGTGATCAACATTCCGTTTGGCGGCGATAACCACACCGATGCAAACCTCGCGCGGGAGTCTGCGCAGACCGTTGCGGGCGTAGCCACCATCAACAACTTGATGACCAAGCTGGCCGCTGCGGGCCTGCAAGACCGCGTGACGTTTGTGATGATGAACGTGTTTGGACGGACGCTAAATCGTCCGCTGCGTATGGGTCGTGATCACTTGGGCAGCCACCACTGCTCGGTGCTTATCGGCAAGCGCGTGCGCGGCAGCGTGGTGGGTGGAGTGGTCAAGAGCGGCAACGACTACGCGGCCACGCCGATTGACTCACGCACGGGACTTCCTGGCGGCAGCGCAGACATTCGCTACGAAGAGACGCTGGCCGCGGTCGGCAAGACCATCGGCGCCGCAGTCGGTATCAGCCCCGAGGTCTTAAGCGACCAGATCACGCTGGGCAAGGTCGTCAGCGCCGCCCTCGTCAGCTGACCACATCGGGGGGAGCCTTGCGCTCCCCCTCGGCTTTCCCCATTCCTACTTCCGCAAACTTTCAAAAAAACTTCGCGCTACTGCATCGGCATGTTGTCGGTCCAGGCTTTCAGCGCAACCCGCTCCTCCGCAGTGAGGGTGCCTGCACCTGCGGGCGGCATCGGCGTCGGCTTGCCATCCAGCACCCGCACCACCATGCGCGAGCGCCGCGCCGCCCACAGTGCATACGTCGACAAGTCGATGCCAGAGCTGCCACCGGGCAAGTGACACGTTGCGCACAAGCGCGAAAAAATCGGCTGCACATTGCGTCGCCACAGGTCTTGATCGGCGCCGCCTCCGCTGTCTTCCGCCAGCAGCCGCAGCTTGCCACTGCTAACCGTCCACAAGTCGCCACTGCTTGAGCCAAACAGCTTGGCGTCCGTAGGAATCACGGCGTTTACATCATCTTCTGCAGCGCGTCGCAGCTTGCCGTCTTGCACCAGCGCCAGGGAGTCCCCAAGCACCATCCACATGCTGGTACCCGCACGCACCAGACCGCGAATCGGCGCATCTTTGGAGCTGTGAATCTTCTGCATCGCACCGTCGCTGCTCTCGCGATAAAGAGCATCGCTAGTAGCAACCACGAGCTTGTCATTTTCATCAAACAAAAGTGCGGTCGGCGCGCCTAGTTCCAGGTCCTGCGTGGTCTTGTTCTTGGCATCTAGGAGCCGCACTTTTCCATCCGCGATACCGGCCACTCGATCCGTGGCGCCAGCGACCTGCGTATACGCGCCGTCATAGCGCGTCACTGTCTGGCCATCGGCCACTGCCAGCTGACCGTCTAGCGCAAACACTGCTCCCTGCTGACCCATTGGCGCTAGCTCGCGCACCGGCACGCCGACCAGGCCGTAGCGATCCGAGATGTCCTCCATCACGCTGCGATTTTTTAGGCGTCGCAAGCTGCCCTTGTCATCGATGGCCACCGCCCAGCTACCCGAAAGATCCGCGGCAGGCAGCACTGACACTGCGCCCCAGCTCTTGACGCGCGCGTCGAGCGCTAGCTGCACGCCGCTGGTCAGCACCACTGCGCCGCTCCCCGAGAGCACCAGCGTGTCATCGTAGATCTCGGTCACGCCACTAATCGGTCCGAAGTCGACGTTCTTGCTGTTCCAGGTCAGCTCACTTAGCTTGAAGCTGTCACCAGCGGGCAGCTGCACCTCCCCGCAGCCGGTCGCCAGTGCCAGCGCCAGCGCAGACGCCTGCCAGAGCCCGCGAAAAAACTTCTGTGTCGGTGCGCGCAGGACGCGGTGCATCGTGACTCCCATTTGTGGTGCGTAAGAAAAAGTCGCGCTTGCCCGGTAAAAAAGTGGTGGCAAGCGCGACCCGAAAGAAGCAGCCAAGCGTGAAGCAGCGGCGCTTACTTGAGCATGGCCGGAATGACTTCACCGTCGCGCAGATACTTGCGCGGGTCGCCACCAAAGGCGCTGACAAAAGTCGCCAAGATGTCGGGCGGACTTAGCGCGCGGCGGCCATCCGAGAAGTCGAGGGTCGGCATCGGCAGCAGCTGCTCGGGGTCGCTCTGGCCGATTACAAAGTTGCCTTTGAAGCGCGGCGAGATGATAAGCGACGAGTTGTTCGGATAGTGATCGCGGCCAAGGCCGGTGTTGATCTGCGGCGTTCTGCAGAAGTCACTAAACACCATGATGTGCGTGTGATCAGACAGCTTCTCTGCAGGCTTAGTCGGATGCGGCGTGACATCCAGGTAGTCCACCAGCGCAGAGATCATATTAAAGAGGCGCTGCTGGGTCAGAGGCTGCTGGCGATAGTTGGTAAAGTGGGTGTCAAAACTTCCAAACGAAAAGCTTACGCAGCGCACGATGTTGCGCTTTAGCGCCTCGACGGCAAAGGCGGCGTTTACCACCGCGCCGTTGTCGCTGTACGTAAACAGCGGATAGGCGGCCTGCAGCTTGGATGGAGTAAAGACATCCAGCAGGTTTTGCTGGTTGATGCGGCGCAGTCCTTCAAACTGCAGCGCAAAGCCGTTCATGATGTCGGGCTCTGCAGACATGGCCGCCAGCGCCTTGGCTTCTTGGGTCAATACAGCATTGACGGCATCGCGCTGACCGACCGATTCATACTGGCCAGAGCGCACAAGGGATGCGCCCACCGCGCCGATGTTAGACACCGTAAGCGGCACGGCCCGCCGGTCTGGTCCCGGTACGTAATAGGAAGGAAAGTTTACCGACAGCGCAGGCAGCAGCTGGTTTAGACCCAACAGGTCCGCCATCATGGTGTCGACGCTGGCTCCCGCTGCTTTGGTACCGGCCAGGTGTCGTCCGGTCGAAGAAAACGCGGTGCCATCCTGATGCGAGACAGTGTTCATGGCGATGCCATTACAGACCGTCATGCGCGAGTAGTGCTTGAGCAAGTTGCCAATCGCGGGCCCAAAGACCAGCGGACTTGGGCCGGGCGGAATCACCATTTCAAACGAGGGGCCGTTGTACAAAAAGCCGCCATCGGTCACTGCGGTGTCATCCACCCAGCGCGTGATGGGAGCCGGATCGATCGTGCCTTTGGCGCCACTGGTCGCAGGATCGATGATGCCGGTCTTGGTGTTGCGCGGGTCGAGGCCCAGGGTCACGTCCCAGGCTCCGTTCGCGTGAATAAAGATGAAGAACTCATCGGGTCCAACAAGAGGGTCCGCGAAGGCCGAAAACATGGGCACTGTCGCGGCAGCAGCAGCAGCGCTGGCGCCTCCGAGAACCTTGAGGAAGGTCCGTCTGTCCATCGTCATGGCCTCCGCTTAGTAAAGGTGAAACTCAGGGTGTCGGACTAGCCCGTAACACATCGACGCCCAGCCCGCCTGATTGGCGGTAAACTTTGAAGCCTTGGGGTCTTTGGTATGCGCGCTGGTCACTTGGTTAAATAGATCAAAGTACGTATCGACACGATTGGTAGGAGCCAGCTTGACTGGATAGCCCAGGAAGGTGCGGTGAAGCACATCAAAGGCCGCCGTAAATGCCGCCTTGTCCGTGGCATCCTTGGGTGGATCAAAGGCGTAGACCAGGCGCTTCTCCATCGCGACCGGAGTCACCACCGACCAGTCTTTGAGCAGCGCTTTGTCACACAGCGCGATTCCGAGGCGCTCAAAGCTGGCGACCATCAGAGCATTGGTCTGCGCGCCGCGCGGCAGATCGATTGCATAGTTTGGCAGTCCCATCGCTGCCAGATAGTTGCTCCACGAGTCAAACAGCCCGTCGCCACCCGCGGCCAGTGCGGTCTGCGCTTGCAGCGGCGTGAGGCCGCCAAAGATGCGCAGATAGCTGCGCATGTAGTTCTCTGCGGGCATCAGGCGCGGCGACTCTTTGTGCGTGGTGTCCTGTGCCAGTGAGTCATGTCCCGGAATGCTGGATAGGCTTACGTCTTTGCTACAAGCGCCCGTAGCCAGCAGCGTTCCTAAGAGCGAAAATAGAATTTTACGCTGCATCTACTTGCCCTCGCTCCGCCAGACGGTGGAGTTCCAGTTGTTGGCCGACTTGTACGCTTTGGACTGCAAGAGCGCCTTGACCAGTGCGCGCATGCGGAAGCCGCTCTGCGTAAAGGTATCTGACAGCTGCTGCTTTAGCTCTGCATCTTCGGCGCGCAGGTCGCGACTTAGGAAGCTCTGCGCTACGTTCTGCACCGTGCAGGTACTAAACTCCGGCTGGCTGGCCAGATACTGCCCCAGACCTGCAGGCCCCGCTTCGGTGTGCTCTGGCGAAGAGTAGGCCCCACGCAGCATGCCCGCAGTCGTGGAAGAGAAAATCTTGTCATACCGAGTCGAGCACGCGCCCGACAAAGTAGGCGGCGTTCCCGTCAGCTTGCAGCTTGGATTTTGCGTCGGATAAAACTTGCTATCCAGCCACGACCAGTCGCCTTCCGCAGTGCGCGCAAAGTAGGCAGCCAGCGGCTCTAGCGTGTGGTGACAGACGGCGCAGCCACTGCGCTTGGTCAGGTCGGGCTCTGCTGCGGCGGCCAGCTGCAGACCAGGAGGCGCCACAAAGTCGCGGCACACAAAGGCGTTGTACACCGCATGCGCACGCGCGCGCTGCGTGGAGTACTTGATGTCAAACCAGGCCTGCGTAAGCACGCCCGCAGCATTCGGCCCGCGATCCTCGACCGGCTGCCAGGTCATGACATCAAAGGGAGGCAGCGTCTTTGGCAGGTTGCCAGCGTTAGGAAGCGGCGACTGCCCCAGGTCCGCATCGGTCAGGCTGGTGCGCGCAAACAGTCGATAAAACTGCGACAGCGGGCCGTTTACCATCGTCCAGCGACCGGTCACCACTTCGCGGAAGTCGCGGTCTTCGGAAAACAGACGATTGAAAAACGCCACTGGCTCTTGGCTCATCCACAGGCTCTGCCAGTCGAACGCGTTGAAGTTTACAAGGTCGGTGGGGTCATCTACCCCCAGCAGCACGTTCCGCGAAGACAGCAAGATGCCGGCTGGAAAAGTGGTCGTAAACGTACCGGAAGGAACGCAGTTCTCAAGTCCGGTTCCGCAGCCGCAGGCCGAGGAGGCCGTCGCGCCGTAGCCACTTAAGCAGGAAGCCATGACCGGCGTGCCGTCTGGATTTTTCTTCCCATCCACAGCGCCAGTCAGCGCCGCTTGCGCCTCTTCCTTACAGACTCGCACCGACACGGCATCGGTGGTGTTGTCCGGCTCCCTTAGCAGAGAGTTCGCAGGCTGATAACCCGGAAAGCGCTGCGCCCAGGTCGCATCGTAGCGCTGCGTGGGCGCGCCCGCTGCGTAGTCGGCATACAGCCACCAGGGCTTAACCACCGTGGTGTATTGATCAAGCGCCGCTTGCATCGCATTGGCACGTGGTGGCGTCGCCGTCGTATCCCCCGCCATCGCCGGAAAGGGAGTCGGTCCCGTGTTGGAGCTGCCGTTATACCGAATGCCCAGCTCGTCGGCAGTCAGGCACATGTTGGCCTTGACTAGGTTGTCGTACTTTTCGTACTGCGCGCAGTTGAGCGTTACGTACAGCGGATCACGCGCCGGATCTTTAATCGCCGCGCAGCTCTTGTAGTTTGTATCCATGGCCAGCGTGGCCTTGGTAGCGATGATGCGCGCGCGCACCTGGCTGGGCCGAAAGTACAGGCGCGTCAGCTTGCCATCGGGACCTCGGAAGGTGGTCATCGACAGACCGGCACGCGCAAAAGTACCGGGGCGGAAGTTGTTGATCTGCGGCCTTAGCAAGTCGCCGTAGATGCGGGTCAGGCGCTCTACGTAGTCATCGCCTTGTAGGTGCGCATCGATCCAGGCATTGACATCAAAGTCCGCCTGCTCAAAAGCGGTGAGCTCTTCACGGGTGGGCACTCGACCTTGCAGGTCGATGGACAGCGCACGGAAGTACTTATAGTCCTCCAGCTTCAAGTCTCGGGTGGGAGCCGCCGCGCCCGCGTCGCCGCCAAGCGCAAGGAGTGCCAGCCCCATCGGGAGGAGCCGGCGAATTTGGAGCCTTCGATGTTTCATTCTTGCAATTGTTAGCAAGGAACAAACCACCCTGTCCACAGCCAAGCCGACGACGACATTTCAAGGCTCTACACCAGCTCGTAGGGACAGCGCACCCGCTTGCTTCCGATGTCTGCAGACCACACAGTGAGGTCCCAATACCTCAGGGCGCCCTCGCTATCGGAGAGAGCCGATATTAGAACCAGCGGAAAGTAAGTCCGCTACAGACAGCCGCGCACACGAAAAGCCGCGTTTAGGAATGTTCCTAAAGCCCACTAGGAATCCTCCAGGAGGCGTTTAGGAATGATTTGGGAGTGTTACAGGAATGTTTCAGGAGTGTTTCAAAATGTAACAGAAATGTTACACACCGCAGCGCGGAAATAGAGTAGTCACGGCCCCCAATCACTGGGCACGATCGCACAAGGAGGCTGCAGACCCGGCAGCAGCACACCCTCTAGCGGGGTCTTGCGCTTGCCGTCTCCGCGACGGGGCGGGTCCACCACTACCACTCCCTCTTGGGCCTCTGTAAAGCGACCATCCAGGTACAGCTGACCCGCGCCGCCGTAGCCGAAAAGCCCCCGAAACTGCACCGGCTGACCCTTGTACTGAATCGGCACCGGGGGCGTCTCGGTCATCGAGACCGCGTCTTCCGCTGCATCGGTCACGTAGTAAAGCGGCGCATCGGGCCAGTCGCCACTCATCGCTCCCAGGTCCGGCGCCACCAAGCGGCCTCCCCACGGTGAGCGCTCCGCATGTAGGAGTCGCTCCTTTGCGGGCTGACCGCCCATCCGCACCTGCGCAACTAGGAGCTTTAGGCCCGGTGGAAACTGCGTACTGACGCGCAGTGCCGGTACATAGCTCGACTGCCAGATGCCACCTTGCGAGCGCTGCGCCGCCTGCACCTCCAGCTGAATCACCTGCCCTTGCGCGGTGACTTCGAGCGCACTAGGAACGGTGCCCGAATCATTGCCGCGCATCCAGACCAGCGCACTCTTGCCGTAGCTGGCCGCGCGCACCGGCAGCTCGCTCCACTGCGCCTTGTCCCACTGCGCCACTTGCTGCCACTGCGCACCCCGCAGCGCGTAGATCTTGCCGGCACCGCTGCCGACCAGCACCCGATCGGCCAGCGCCAGCGTGCTCAGTGGCTCGGGAGGCTGCGGCGAAAGAGGAATCCTGCCACCACCATCCGCACTTGCGAGCACCAGCTGGCGACCGTCGGAACAGACCAGCTGCGGCGGCCCCATCGGGGAGGCAACCGCAGCCGTCTCAGCAGGCACTGCGACGGAACTACTGGTCACACAGCCACTTAAACTGCCCAGGCCCCACGCCCCCGCCACCAGCAGCGCCCCGACCCGGCAGCCATCCACGACGCGACCCACAGGCTTCCTGGCAAAAATCAGCATCTCTTATCTGTAACACAGCCCGGTGGCCTCTAGGCCATCGGCCCCCACGACCGCTGCACATGGTAGAGTCTGCATCGTCCAGCCGCTGCTTGCGCGGCACCCGCTCTCCCCTTCCTTTACTTACCGGTCCACAGGACTGATTGGGACATCGATGGCCGACTACCGAGATACCGTCACCGAACTTTACGCCGCTGCCGCCCTTGAGGCGCAGCCCAAGCTGTGCTGCACGCAGACGCCGGTCTGGAAGCTGCCGGGCCTCTCGGTGCCACGCGCCATGCTCGAGCGCAACTATGGCTGCGGCACAACCATCTCGCCGCGCGACTTGGCGGATGTGCAGCGCGTGCTCTACATCGGGGTCGGCGCAGGCATGGAGGCGCTGCAGCTAAGCTACTTTGTCCGCCAGCCGGGCGGCGTCATCGGCGTCGATCTGGTCGATGAAATGCTGGCGACCGCGCGGTCACTGCTGGCCGAAGCGGCGCGCGAAAATCCGTGGTTTGATCCGTCGTTTATCGACCTGCGCAAAGGCGACGCCCTCGCCCTCCCCGTCGAGTCCGAGAGCGTCGACCTGGCCGCGCAAAACTGCCTCTTTAATATCTTCACGCGCGCCCATCTTCTACAAGCGCTTAAAGAAGTGCACCGCGTGCTGCGTCCGCACGGCAAGCTGGTGCTTAGCGACCCGGTGTCGACACAGCCGATGCCGCCGCACCTAGCCGACAACGCGCAGCTACGGGCCGAGTGCCTATCCGGCGCGCTGCTACTGCCCGAGTATCTGGCGGTGCTGGTCGAAGCCGGCTTTGGCACCATCGAGGTCCGCGCCAAGCGACCCTACCGCGTCCTCGACAAGACCCGCTATCAGCTGACCGAGCACCTGCTGCTAGAGAGCGTCGAAGTCGTCGCCATCAAAGACCCCATCCCCGCCGACGGCCCGTGCATCTTCACCGGCAAGACCGCGACCTACATCGGCCCCGAGGATTGCTTTGACGACGAGCGCGGCCACATCCTGTCCCGCGACATGCCACTGGGCGTCTGCGACAAGACCGCTGCGGCGCTGGGACGCTTGGGCCGCCCGGACCTCTACATCACGGAATCGACCTACCACTATCCCGGCGACGGCTGCTGCTAAGCGCGGTGACGGGCAACTATCGGCCCACTTCGCGATGGCAGCGTTGACAGAGCCGAGCGCGCGACATCAAATCCCCAGATGACAAAAGTAATTCCGGTGCTGCGACTGCTACTTGCGCTCGCGATGATGGCGGTGGGGGTGCTGCATTTTGTGCAACCGGCTCCGTTTGTGGCCATCGTGCCGCAGATGCTGCCTGCGCCGCTGGCTCTGGTGCTGATAAGTGGCGCAGCCGAGATTGCGGGCGGACTGGGGCTGCTGATTCCCCGCTTCCGACGCGCAGCGGGATGGGGCCTGGTGCTGCTTTACCTCGCGGTGTTTCCGGCCAACATCAACATGGCCATGAACCACATCCAGCCCCTGCCCTCGCAGCCGCCACCGCCGGAGTGGTTCTTATGGGCGCGTCTGCCGCTGCAAGCGGTGCTGATCTGGCTGGCGCTGCGTGTCTCACGACCGACGCCGCAGACAGCAGAAAATCCGACTTCGAAGTAGCCTAATCTAGCCTGCCAAACGCTGCTTACTGACGACCCCAGCCCAGGCCTAGCGCCACCCCGCCGACCCCACGCTCAAAGCCGCGCTTTAATATCGCCACCGTCTGCGCCGCCGCTTCCTCGGGAGCGATGCCAATCGGGCGCACGTTCGAGATGCAGTTTTTCTCGGCGTTGTCCTGGCCCATCTTGGGATGCACCGCGATGTACAGCGACAGCGAGTCTCCCGTGCCCAGCCCCGGTCGCTCGCCGACCAAGATCACGGTCGCTCGCGCTTTGGTCAGCACCCCAATCTCGTCGGCCACGGCAATGCGCGCAAACTTGACGAAGCAGCCTGGGCGCAGCCGCAGACCTGCTGCTGTCAACGCGCGCTGCAGCGCACTCAAGGTCGCGGCACCATTTTGGACAATGGCACTGGCCGACAGTCCATCGCCCACAATCAGCTGCACATCCGCACCGCTGCCCGCCTGCGCCGCCACCGCACTGCGCGAAGCAGCATTTAGGCGGCGACCCTGATTGGGAAACAGCAGAAACTCTTGGCGGTCCTGGCACTGCGTCTGCAACGAGAGTAAGCCGTGCTGCGTCGCCCACTCCGCCGGGACTTCGCTGTGGACTGCATCGCGGGCGTCGGCATGACCTTCTCGCTGACGCAGATAGTCGTCGGTGCGAAAGCGATTGCCGGCGCGTCCCATCGCTACCTGCGAAGACGTCACCGCCACCAGCCGAGGCAGCTGCGCCTCCACCGCAGGATCGACAACGGAATGCACGGGCCGAGGGTCCGCGGTGCAGGCATGGCCCTCCTCCCCACCACAGTCGGGCGCAGCTGCCGCAGGACTTGCAGCCATCCCCGCACCCAGCCGCTGCGCCGCAATCCGCCGCACCACTTCCTCGACGAGGAACTGCACCATGGCGTCTTCTTGCTGGCTCATGCGCTCCTCCGCTCTCTGCCAAACACCACGCTGCGCACATCTTCGCGCCGCAGAAACTGCGAGGCATCGCCAGCCTTGTCGGTCAGTCGTCCCGCGCGCCACAGGCCCATGCGCTCAAGCCAGGTCTCAAACTCGGGCGCGGGGCGCAGCGCGTGGATCTCGCGCAGGGCGGCGTTGTTGTGAAACGACGTCGTCTCGTAGTTGAGCATCACATCGTCCCCCGCCGGGATGCCCATCAGGTAGTTTACGCCCGCCGCCGCCAGCAGCATCTCCAGGTTCTCGATGTCGTTCTGGTCGCACTCGGCGTGGTTGGTGTAGCAGGCATCGCAGCCCATCGACAGCCCGCTGAGCTTGCCCATAAAGTGATCTTCCAGGCCCGCGCGCGTGATCTGCTTGCCGTCGTACAAGTACTCTGGACCGATGAAGCCGACGACGCTGTTGACCAAAAACGGCTGATAGCGCCGCGCCAGTCCGTAAGCGCGCGCCTCCATCGTCACTTGGTCGGTGTCGTGGTGCGCATCGGCGGACAGCGCGGTGCCCTGGCCGGTCTCAAAGTACATCACGTTGGGACCTTTGGCGGTGCCCAGTTCGTGGGTCATCGCCGTCGCTTCATCCAGCAGCGCGAGCGTGATGCCAAAGTTTTTGTTCGCCCCTTCCGAGCCCGCAATCGACTGAAAGCACAGGTCCAGCGGCGCGCCTTTTTGCATCGCCTGCATCTGCGTCGTGATGTGCGACAGCACGCAGTTCTGCGTCGGCACGCCCAGCTTGGTCATCAGCTCTTTGGTGCGCGTCAGGATCTCGACCGTCGACTCTACGGTTTCCGTCGAGGGATTGACGCCAATCACAGCATCGCCGTTGCCGTAGCTAAGCCCATCCAGGATCACCGCCAGGATGCCTTCCACCGAGTCACGCGGATGATTCGGCTGCAGCCGTGACGAGATCCGGCCCGGCAGTCCCAGCGTATTGTTGCAGCGCACAACGACTCGAATCTTGCGCGCGGCGACTACCAAGTCCATGTTCGACATCAGCTTGGTCACGCCTGCAATCATCTCGGGTGTCAGGCCCGGCGACACCGCCAGCAGGTCTTCGCCGGTCGTGCGCGTATCGACAATCCACTCGCGTATCTGCCCCAGCGACCACCCGTCTAGCCGTCGTCGCGCCTTGGGCTCGCAGCTGTCTTGGAACAGCCGTGTCAGCTCGTCCCGCTCGTACGGCACGCTGGGCGACTCGTACAAGTCCTGCAAGGTTAGCTGCGACAGCACCCGCTTGGCGGCCACCCGCTCGCGGTCACTGCCCGCACATAGGCCCGCCTGAACATCGCCGGAGCGCAGCTCGTTGGCTTTGTTCATGACCTCTTTGATCGAGCCGAAGGAGAAAAACCGACCGAACACACAAGCGCTGAGCTTAGAGCCCATGGACGTTATCGATACCGCGAAGCGGGGCTCAAATTCAAAGCCTCTTTTGCGGAATTCTTCGAGCGCGGTGCGTGTTAGCTACCAAGGCTGCCTGCGCTGCTAACTCGGGCAGCATCGCGACCCACACTTTCACAAGGGACTCTGCATGACTCGCTCCGCTCTCGCTCTGCTCTTTTGCGCGGCTGCCGCGTGGCCGGGATTTTCGGCTTCAGCGTCGGCAGCGCCACCCACGACCCAAGGAAAACCTAGCGCCATTCCGCTGCGCGACTTTTTCCGCAATCCAGAGAAGGCGCGCTTTGCGCTCTCGGACGACGGCAAGTGGGTGTCGTATTTAGCCCCGCACCAAAGCCGCATGAATATCTTTGTGCGCGCCACCGACCAGGCCGAAGCCACCCGCATTACCTCCGAAACCGCGCGCGACATCGCCGGCTACCTGTGGAAGGGCAGCGACACCCTGGTCTACGTCAAGGACTTCGGCGGCGACGAGAACTTCCACTTGGTCAGCGTCAGCCGCGATGGCAAGAGCACGCGCGACCTCACGCCGTTTCCCAAGGTCCAAGCCACGCTTATCGACGAGCTACGCGACGACCCAAACAGCGTCCTGGTCGGCCTAAACAAGCGCAACCCCGAGGTTCCCGATGTCTACCGCGTCAATGTAAAGACCGGAGAGCTGACGCTGGTTGCGGAAAATCCCGGCAGCGTCACCGGCTGGTTTACCGACCACGCAGGGCAAGTGCGGCTGGCCACCACCAACGACGGCGTAAACACCAGCGTGCTGTATCGCGCCACGCAGAGTGAGCCGTTTAAGACCGTGCTGACGACCACGTTTCGCGACGCGGTGGTGCCGCAGTTTTTCACGTTCGACAACAAGAAGATCTACGCGACCTCCAACATCAAGCGCGACAAGCAGGCGGTGGTGATTCTGGACCCCGCGACGGCGGTGGAAGAGAAAGTCCTGTTTGAACACCCCGAGGTCGATGTCGAGAGCCTGTCGTACTGGCACAGCCGCAAGGTGCTGTCCTGCGCCACGTTTACGACCTGGAAGCAAGAGCGCAAGTGCTTCGATGCGGACACCGAAGCGCTGTATGCCAAGCTCGAAAAAAAGTTTCCCGGCAGCTTGGTGCGCATCGAAAACACCAACAAAGCCGAGGACCGGCTGATTGTGCGCACCCTCAGCGATACTAGCCGTGGCAGCTCGTGGCTTTATGAGCGCGCCACCGACAAGCTGACCAAGCTGGCCGATATGGCGCCGTGGCTCGACGGGCAGCGGCTGGCAGAGATGAAGCCCATCACCTACAAGGCGCGCGATGGCCTGCTGATTCACGGCTACCTGACACTGCCTGCGGGCGTCCCGGGCAAAGCGCTGCCAGTAGTCGTCAATCCGCACGGCGGCCCGTGGGCGCGCGATGAGTGGGGCTTTCATCCCGAAGTGCAGTTTTTGGCCAGCCGCGGCTATGCCGTACTGCAGATGAACTTTCGCGGCTCTACCGGCTACGGACGCAAGTTCTGGGCGGCCTCCTTTAAGGAATGGGGCGGCACCATGCAGAACGACATCAGCGACGGAGTAAAGTACCTGATCGGGCAAGGCATCGCCGATCCCAAGCGCATCGCCATTTACGGCGGCAGCTACGGCGGCTACGCAACCTTGGCCGGCCTTACCTTTACTCCGGAGCTTTACGCCTGCGGCATCGACTACGTCGGCGTGTCCAACTTGTTTACGTTCTTCAAGTCGATTCCGCCGTACTGGAAGCCGTTCCTCGAGATGGTCTACGAGATGGTGGGTCATCCCGAACGAGACAAAGCCTTGCTGAGCGCGCGCTCTCCGGCGCTGCATGCGGACCAGATCCGGGTGCCGCTGTTTGTCGCGCAGGGAAAAAATGATCCGCGCGTAAACATCAATGAGTCAAACCAGATGGTCGAGGCGCTCAAGAAGCGCGGCATCGACGTGCCCTACATGGTCAAGGACAACGAGGGCCACGGTTTCCACAACGAAGAGAACCGCTTTGACTTCTACGAAGCGATGGAAAAGTTCTTGGCCAAGCACCTCAAAAACGGCCCAGCCTAAAGTCCGCCAGCCTCTGTTTCTGAAAGGGTAGTGAGGCAGTCGATAGGCTTTCCTATCAGCTGCCTCACCAACCCAGGAATCAGCGCCCAGCAGTCCTACTTACAAGCGCCTTCGTAGTCCACCGACATCGAGCCTGCTGCCGCCACGCAAGCATTGCTGTACGTGCGGCCATCACAGCCACAGACCGGCTTCACGTCGGCAGTACACACCATCGGAATCACGGTGCAGGTACCGGATGCATCTGCGCGACCACAGTTTGCGTCGATCTCACGCTTACAGAACAAGTCCGCTTCGCAGTCAAACGGCACGCCGCGCGTACCACAGCGCTCGCCCAGCTTGGCGCGCGTGGGTCCCGGCGTCAGCAGCGTATAGGCCTCGCTGGCTTTTAGGACCTGACGCATGCCGGTGGTTACGCTGCCCGTGCCGGCAATGAGGACCGCTTGCGGCTTGCTGCTCATCGCCGAGCGCAGCTCTGTAACCAGCGCCGCCGAGAAGCGCGTCGCGTCAAACTCCACGCTGTGATAACGCGATGCGGCAGCGCGACTGTTGAGGGGCTCGGCCCTAAACGTCGGGCACGAGGCGCAGTCAATCGGCAGCTCGCGCACCCGTGAATAGGTACCGGTCGGAGTCGTGAGCGCGCGCGCCAGCCACGCTTCTTTGACCACCAGCTTGTCGTAGGTGCGGCCCGCGATGGGCGCGGTCTTGGTGATGGTTCCGCGCAGCAGGGCCTGGCCTTTTTGCGCCGCGCTAACCAGCTTGTCCTGTCCTGCGCGATCCAGCATCAGCGCCGAATAATCAAACTCTAGGATTCGACAGGTAGGACCCGTTCTGCCGTCGGAGCAGACCGCAGTTCCTTGATTGGGACGCGTCACAAATGCGCCACCACACAGCGGGTAAGCACACTTGCGCAGATCCAGCCCGGTCACCTGATAAAACGTCGAGTTGGGAAGCGCGGTCAGAGAGGTATCGGTGTCTGCTCCTGCTTCTGTGACCGCCTCGGGTGTTGCTTGCACACTTGGCAGATCAGCAGCGGGCTCACAAGCCGCCAAAGGCAGCAGAGCCGCCAGAGCAAGGGGAAACGAACAGCGTGCTGACTTCATAAAGGACTCCTTAGTTTAGGGTTAGGGGGTCGCGTGGCTGCGACAGGTAGGCCGCCGCGCACAACCGACTGAGCCAAGGTGTAACAGAGTACTCCTTAGATGCAAGTCGCTGAAGTCAAAGGCGTTTGCCGGTGCGGTTTCCCAGGGTTGGTGGCGCGGATTACGATGGGAGTCAGACTCCCATGCCTACCTGGCTCCCATGTGGAAAGCAGCGCTACTACATCGACGAAGAAGCGCT
>ERZ795056.2820-NODE-2820-length-18996-cov-8.092867_pt1 | contig 18996 bp, 11 predicted proteins | sample MGYA00375140_ERZ795056 | MGnify/ENA primary metagenome ERZ795056 (study PRJEB30185, sample SAMN05720227) | activated sludge metagenome | isolation source: Anaerobic digester | place: USA | collected 2015-03-09 ... | reverse complement strand
CAATGTGCTTTTGAAGATGGGTATCGTCCTTCACATATGAACCCAGTTTCTTATAATCTACGTACTCGAAATCCTCATTTTCAGCCAGCTTCAAAACCTCCTCCCCTACTTTAGCTGAAATAAATTCACCTTCAGAATTCAACAGTTTGAGGGCATTCCATTGAACCGGATTATGGCTGGCGGTGATGATGATTCCACCATCTGCCTCTTCGGCCACTACTGCCATCTGTACAGTAGGTGTTGTGCTTAGGCCAAGATCCACCACATTAAGACCCAGATTCCGAAGTGAATGTGATATCAGATCAGAAACCCATGGTCCGGATGGTCTTGCATCACGGCCGATCACAACTTTTTTACTTTTTGCCTCCTGTAAAATGACGGAACCGAAGGCGGATGCAAATCTGACAACATCCAGAGGCGACAGGTTTTCACCTGGCTTCCCTCCTATTGTCCCTCTGATTCCCGAAATTGATTTGATTAATGACACAGATTGTTTCCCTTGAGAAAATTAAACGTTCGCAAATGATGCCGCAAATTTAAAAAACCGACTCACAGGTGAGGCAATAAATATGGAATATCATGGAATTGGCATGGATAAAAACTCACCTCAGGCGAACTACCCATTGTTATGACCAGATCGGGTGAGTTCAATAACTGAAATTTCAGGCCAGATTCCTACCCTTCCCGGATATCCAAGAAATCCAAAACCCCGGTTCACATACAAATGCTGCTCATCATTTGAGTACAAACCCGCCCATTGTTTATACATGTATTGGACCGGGCTCCACTTAAATCCGGGAATCTCAATTCCAAACTGCATTCCATGTGTATGTCCCGCAAACATGGCGTCAATATCAGGAAACTCTTTTCTGACCTGTGCATCCCAATGACTGGGGTCGTGAGAAAGGAGAAGTTTGGTACGATGATGTTCTGCGCCTTTATATGCTTTGTGAAGATCTCCATACTTCGGAAAATTGCCTTTGGCACCCCAATTCTGGATTCCAATGATGGCCAGTTCATCATTTCCTTTTTTCAGCACCACATGTTCATCCATCAGCAATCTCCAACCGAGGGTTGCGTGGTGTTGTTTCAGTGTTTCTAAATTTTGTTTTTTGTGGTGCTCACTGGGCCACATTTTGTAGTCTCCGTAATCATGATTTCCGAGTACTGAGAACACTCCCATTGGAGCCTTCACCTGTGAAAAAACAGGCAGATAATCAACGATTTCGGTTGCCTCATTATTTACAAGGTCCCCTGTAAAAAAAACAATGTCTGGTTTCTGAGCCAGAATCATATCAATTCCTTTCTGGACAGCTGCTTTGTCGTAAAAGCTACCAGAGTGAATGTCAGAGATCTGCACAATTTTCAAGCCTTCAAATTCCTGAGGCAAATCACGGATTGGAATCCGAACATTACGGACCTGGTACTTATATGCTCCTTTCACCATTCCATAAATCAAACTAAAGAAGGGCACAGCAGCCACACTGAAAGCAATCTTAGCCAGGGCTGCAGAACGAGCTGGTGAATGGGCTGCAGGTTTTGATTCAATTAATGAGCGAACCCAGTTGAAACCTAAAATTCCGCCTCTACTGATGTCTTCACCAAGCAAAAACAGGCATATGATAATCTTAGAAAGATAAAAGATAAAGAAGGATGAAAATGTGAAGAGAAGCACCAGTCTGCTCACATGAGCCTGACCTGCTATACGGAGGTAAAACAGGATTGACAACAATCCAAAGGAGACGACCCAGTAAGCAGGAAATGCCCATTTACGGACAGGACCGGAAACCACGCCTTTGAAAGCCTGAAAAGCATACACATCAATGGCCAGTAAAACCAGCGATATGATAATGACAGGTAGAATCTTCTGAATTTCCATAGGAATTGTCCTAACACAAAAAAGGGGCCAGAAGCCCCTTTTAAATCGATTATTTTTGAATTAAGGGAGGACAACCCATTGCCTCACCATAACTCTGTCTGCCAGAAGTAGCCTGACCCAATACGTACCGGCTTTTGGTTTTTCCATTTCAGCGGACAAATTTATTTCTGAACGGCCTTCATTCAGGATAAAACTCTTCATCAGAATTGTTTCCCGGCCCAAAGCATCAACAATTTCAATCTGAACTTTTTCACCTGTTTTGTGGTCTACAATCAATTTCGGCAGTTCGCTTGATGGATTGGGAACAACAGAAAGCGACAAATTGTCGTCCTGAAGATTTGAGACAGCCGTTATGGTCGTCAACTGAACATCGTCAATGAAAAGATTATTTCCACCAGCCGTTGTAAACTCAAATTTCAAACGGAATAGTTGACTAGGTGCCAGGAACAATAAACTGAGGTATTCCTGCTTCCAGTCGGCGCCTGTTGGTGAAAAAGTAGCTGTGACATAATCCGCTGTTGTTTGGAGAGCGGCTCCTGATCGGGTTGTGGCAGTTTTCCATGTCTTTCCGCAATCAATTGAATAGGAAATCACGAGCTTATCCGTGTTTGCGTTTGTGCGTCGGGCGAAAGCATATTTCATGGCAAGTTTAGCGCCAGTAACCGGACCAACAACTTCAAATACAGGACTGATTAAGGTATGAATCGAGCCGGATGTTGTTGTATTATTGGTGATCATCAATGATGCCTGGCCTGTTGCAGAAGCAAGGGTTGACCGTTTCCAGGTGTTGGAGATGGTACTGGTTATATCCCACACTTTATCCGGATTGGAAGGAAAATTCGGAAATGTTGTGGTTTCGAACCCTTCAATGTCACCCGCCTGATATGCTGGAATAGAAGGAAGAATCCGGATAAGATTCGTTCTTGTGAGTGAATCTTTACCAGCTGAATTTAAGACGACCAACTTAACCGAATAGTTTCCAGCAGTTTCATACGAAACAATTGGATTCGGACTGGTTGAAGATGACGGAGTTCCTCCAGGAAACGACCAGCTGAATGACAGACCAGCAGGATTATTCACATTGTATGCTAGCTGAGTAAAATTGATGTTTTGACCAGCACAGGCTCTGGTAAGGTTCGATTTGAAATCAACTTTCGCAGGGCATTCATCTCCGGGAGTATCATTGGTGGTTCCTGTAAATATAAGATTGGAACCTTTCCACAAACTGCTGCGGAAACCAGCTGAAGAATTGATGGCAGCATGCATTCTGAGTACCTGTCCTTTTGTAAACATTCTCCGGCAACTAGAGTAATCCATATGATTCTGCACATTGTTCAGGTTACCACATGAGATCAGCGACAAATTACATCCGGAACCAGTAACACCGACACAGTTTGGTGTATCCGATATTCCATCATCTATATTACAATTGGTTGCTGCTCCTGGTGTGTTGCTGTTCCCCCAGGTATGAGGAAGATTAAAATAGTGACCAGATTCATGGCTTAAAGTCCTTGAATTGTATCCTGCGTTGCTGGTTCCGATAGAGCCTACATAATCAGAGCGTGACACGATACCTTCATTATTCTGACCTGGTGCCGTTCCAGGATAGTAAGCGTAAGCTGCTGCACCGGATGCAACAACAGAACAAACCCAAATATTCAGATAACGTTTTGTATCCCAGTTGCTAATGGACTTAAGATTTTCTCCACCCTGAGTGTGCAGATTCGATTCTATATAATTGATTCCTTTTGTACATCGTCCGCTGGGGTCTTTCTTCGCCAGACGGAAACGCATTTGTGGTCTTCCAATGATGGGCTTAAAGGCCGAAACTACCTGTGAAGAATCCGCATTTCTATTCTGATAATCTTCATTGAGAATCCGGATACAATCTTTCATCTGTGCTTCGGAAATTCGTTCAGCACCATAGGTATGAAAGACGTGAAAGACAACTGGAATGGTAATGGTCGAATCCAGCAGTTTATCCTGGTTTTCAGACAGGTACTGTTTGGTGAATCGCTCCAGTTCTTCCACATTCTGCAACAACTCAGGATGCTCCTGAAGGGATTTTTCAATCGCTTCAGATGCACCGCAAGGTGTGACGGTTGATTCTGATTCCGTTTGAGCCACCATAGTGAGTGGCATCAGGAAGCATACAGCAATTGCCGCTTTAAAAATTTTATTCATGTTCAGTGCCTATTAATTCCTCAACCAACGAATCACTTTTTCTTCACTTCCGGATTTTGCCCGAATGAAATATATGCCAGGACCTACCTTACCAAAAAGATCAGCAGTTGAAATGGTTGAAACTTCAGCACCGATATTGGTCTTAATGTTACGGGAACTCATAACCTTACCTGTCACATCGAGAAGCTCAAAAGCAATTGAACCTGAATTTGGATTTCTCAGAACCAACGAAGACTGATCCCTAGTTGGATTCGGGAAAATATCCAAAGCCAGTTTGCCAGTTGCCAGTAACTTATCTGCTGCAGTAATGGAGGATATTTCAAAATTATCCATGTAAAGGAAATTTCCTTTTTCACTGGTCATTTCAAATTTCACAATAAGGTTTTTAACATCGGCAGGAAGCGATGCAAGAGAAATCGAATCTTTACGGTACTGGAATGGCTCAGGGATAAATGAACCTGGCACAACATCCGAAACACCATCACCAATAGTACTCAGTTTCGGATTTGTTGTATTGCTTCTTTTAAAATATTCCGTCCATGTTTTTCCACAATCAGTTGAAGCCAAAACCCTCAGCTGATCAGCAGATGCTGCCGTAGAAATACGAGCATAGGCCATCCGGAAAGTGATATATCGGCCAGAAGACGGAATATTTTCAATATTGAAAGATGGACTGACCAGTTCACGGATATCTTTTTTATTCGTCACATTCCGTATTCTAATAGCTGCCACACCTTCAAATGGAGACAGAGTATTCCGTGTCCAGGGATTGGCATCAGCAGTTGTGGTCCAGTTTAAGTCTGGATTTGTATTATCAACCGGGAATGATGTTGCTTCAAAACCTTGAAAATATGGAGGCATATTGGGAGCGACTGAAGGTTTAGCTGTCACAACATTTGATTTACTCAATGTAGTCGAACCTGCTTTATTGGTTACAGTAAGGCTCGCCGAATAGACTCCAACATTGGCATATGTAACGGTAGGGCTGGCGACAACCGGATTTTCATTGCTTGCTCCTGTTAACGTCCAGCTGTAGACCCAATCATTGGTCGGGCTGTTCAGAGGCGTCACAGAATAAGTGGATGTGTTCCCTGCACAAATGGTTTTTGCATCCGGGGCGAAGTCAAATTTTGGTTTCGAAAGAGAGCTGTACTGAATTTCCCAACCTGGAGCATTATCTGCACTACTTGTTTTAAAGTTTAAAAACATTTGAGCGGTGGTGCTTCTCATTGTATCAGGAAGGGTTGTCCCTGTGTATTTCCCAATCAGAGTACCAGTAGCATCTGTTCCAGAATAAGCGTATAAAGTGTCTGAAGTATGAACATTGAAAGACTTAAAAACAGCCACAACAATCGCATTGCTGTCGGTCGGATTTACTACCCAGCCACAGTCACCATTGCTGGCATAATTTTTTGATGCACCGCTGCCATCATCAAAGATTCCGGTTTTTGCATTCATGTATTGTCTCGGGATGCAGGTGGCATTTGTATCTCCTGCCACAATTCCCGTTACAATTATGGAATAAGGCTGAATGGTAGGCTGATTGTTACCTGCGAAAAGAGTTCCCTTGTGGGATACTTTTATTTTATAGGTCTGACCAGCTGTAGGTCCTGTTAATTCTATCTTTTCTACGTTGTCAATTATATTATCTCCTTTTTTAGCAGCATAATTTGCTGAGTCGGCTACCAGTCTCCATGGCATACTTTCCACCTGATTTGATTCATTGATCACTCTCAGATCCAGATCATTTACCAGCATTCGAATCCGGGAATTGTAAGCGGCAGGACCTGGAGTTCCCTGATAATCAGTCCAACAAAGAGTGGCGACCAGCGATTCTGATCCTTTGGCAGTTACAGTAAATTCATTTACTCCCAGATTGTAAAGGGTATCTTCAGTTAACAGGCTTTTCACTTTGTCATTCAGAATGACATCACTCGCTTTTTTTGTATTCATAAGTCCCCAACCAAACCGATAATCCGGACCTGCAGTGGTTCCGCATTCATCAGCCGTGTGAATAACAAGACCTTTCAAAGTAGCCGATTTCATTTTTCGCCTGTTGTGAGAATTGCTGAACATTTCCTGCAACAACAGACAGGATCCGGCAACAGATGGACCCGACATGGATGTTCCACTTAACGTGACATATTGCTGATCAGAAGCCATTCCAGAAGAACTTACATTCACTCCATCTCCAACAATATCCGGTTTAATCCGACCATCATCAGTTGGACCCCAACTTGAAAATGTTGACATAATCACCGCATTTGGGGTCGTATATCCATTTGCCAGTCCATTAACTGCACCAACTGTTAATACATTTTTCGCTACTGAATAGGTTGGTAAACAGTCGTAAGGACCATTATCAGGACGGGACCCGTTACCAGGTCCAGTTCCCCTTGAGTTACCAGCCGATTTCACAATCAAATAATGAGGAGCGTTGTAAGCAATGCGATCCCAGTCTCTTGCCTGTGAATCGTAGAATCCAAATTTATAATCGTATTGAGTGTTGATTGCATCCGACCCCAACCAAACCAACTGGTTATTTGCGTCATAGTCCCAACCACATGGCGTGCCATATGAATGGTTGGATACAAGCAAACCCTGTGATGAAAGTGCCGACATTTCAGCATCGTCATTATCCCAGTCATTGGCCAGCAGCTTAGCCTGGTACGCCATTCCTTTTGCTGTAGGAGTAATTCCACCTGCGATAAGAGTACCGGCCACATGTGTCGCATGTTCGCTCATGGCAACAGTTCCATTATCTGATTGAACGGCTCTTCCTTCAAATTCCCGGTGTGTCAACCGGATTATTCCGCCATCCCACTCTCCTACAGAAAACCCTCTTCCTGCCAGATTGTATTTTGATGCTACGGTTGCTGACGGGTACAATTTATTTGTTGAAATCGTGGCAGATGCCTTAGAATTTTCTGTCTGCTGATAAAGAGGAGTACCAGTCTCGTCAAATCCCACCATTTTGATAATTCTGCCATCTGGCAAATAATGGGTTACCAGCAGGCCATGTTCTTCGGCATATTGCTTAACCTTCATTTGATTAAGTTCTTCCGCAGCCCGGAACTCCTGCTCCATTTTTGCTAGTTCTTTGGTGTTGGTATTTTCCTTCACTTTGTCCTGAGCCAATGCTGTTTGTGCCAGCATAAGCACTGATAAAATGGAAACCGGAATTTTATACATAGTCGGAATGAATAATGGTGTTTTCAAAGAATGAAATGTTTCAAGGCCACAATTTTACAAATTGATTAGGGGCTTTCAAAAAAGTTCAGATATAATCGATTCCAGCCAAGGCGAAACGAGTATCCCTGCTTGATTTTTATCCCGCTGGGATAAGACAAACAGAGATCCGTTTTGGTTGTAAAAAGTTCCCATTTTTTTTCAACATCTTTTCCGGAGCCGAATTGCAGGTAGTGGTTGCCCCGGATTTTTCATTTGGAAAGCTCCCGGAGAGCATCTCTGGCGATCCATCTTGCGGAAGAAGAATCCTGTAACAGAATCCGCTCTGCGGTCTCAATGGCTGCCTTTTTCAGAATCGGATTTCGCTTTCCAATTTGCCTCAGAGCCCAGTTTATCGCCTTTTTTACAAAATTTCTGGGGTCATCTGACATTTTCTCAATCTGATCCAGAAATGATAGAACCACAATATCTTTCATTTCCTTCCGATGAACCGCCATTGCGGCCATCATGACAAACCCAGCCCGCTTCACAAATTCTTCCTTTCTCTCAGAAAGTTGTATTGCCAATACCAATGGAAAATCTGTTTTAACAAAAAGATTCACGATCACCTGGTCACAGAGATCCCATGAATAAAAATCATTCGTCCAGAACATGATCTGCTCATACGTTACCTCTTGGGGAATGTCAACCAGGGAAGCCAGAATACGGGCTTCATGAATTTCTGTCTCCCATAACTGAAGTGCGAGTTTATGATTCTTTCTGATCGATCTTGCCAACAACCGAATCGAAGGCATACTGATTCCCAAACCGTTTCTGGCATCGATCCCAAATCGCTTTCCTCCTTCCAGATAATCCGGAACAGCCATTTGCCGAAGCTGCACCAACACCTGATCGAGAGAATATTGCAGTCTTTCAACAGCCACTTTTCCCGAATTTTAATTGCTTAGAGCTATTTTAAGAATTGAGTCTATTATCTATTGATGATTCAGAATGAGTGGCATATCCTTTCCGGAACCCATAATCACAATTTTCGAATTGGGTGAAAGAGCCAGTTCTTTCTGGGCTTTAATCATTTCATACTGTAACTGATTTGCCGTAAGGTTGGTGGAAATAATTTTCTGGTAATCAGCAATTCCCTGCGCCTCTACCCGCTTACGATCGGCCTCCTGCTTTTCTTTGGCAAGAACAAACTGCATTTTCTGAGATTCCTGTTCTGCATTGATTTTCGATTCGATGGTTTCCTTAACCGATTTTGGCAATGTGATGTTTCGGACAAGAAGTTGTTCCAACTCAAGGCCCCTGGATTGAAAAATCTTTTGAATGTCACTGAATATTCTGGCCTGAAATTCATCTCTTTTGGTTGAATACAGGGAAACAGCATCGTAGTTCACGGCATTATCCCTGATTTTAGTTCTGGTGACCGGACGAACAATCACTTCTTTATACTTCTGTCCGATCTCACGAAGCACAGCAGGCGCTTTTACTTCCTGCACCCGGTATAAAACTGTGAGATCGATGGTGACTTCCAACCCATCTGCAGCCAGTACCCGAATAGCATCATCACCGGCCAAATCTCCTTCATCGTGAACTGAGGACATGGTATAGTTCTGCGTTTTGATATTGAAATGCTCAATTTTTACCAGCGGATTTATAAAATGCAATCCGCTCGGCAATGTGCTTTTTTGCACCTCTCCGAACAAAACCTGAACCCCCACCTCTCCAGGTTGAATTGTTACAAAACAGGAACTCATCACACCAAAAACTGCAACAACCACCCCGCCGATTTTAAGCGGATTCGAAAACCGGTTCTGAGGAAAATTGGCTCTCCCAAACTGAAAACCTGCGATTACCAAGGCAATACCAATAAATATGAAGATCATAATTTGAAATTATTTGTTTGTAAAATTGTCACGTTTATCTGAATCCTGAATCCTAAATTTCAAACATGTTTTCAAACAGTTACTTTCAAAGCCAGAACTTTGGTCTGTGCCTCACAATGGGCATCCTGGCAATCCAGATAGCTGGTTGCAGTTGCTCAAAAGAAAACGAGATAACTTATAGCTCACCAACTCCTGTTTCTGTTTCATCCAAACTTCCCTGGTATATTAAAAACTATTATTCTGAACCGACAGATAACCCAACAACAGCCGAAGGAGTAAAGCTTGGGGAAATGCTGTTCAATGAAAAAGCTCTTTCAGCCAACAATACCATTTCCTGTGCCGTTTGCCATGATCCCAACAAAGCATTTGCGGATGGACTGGTTGTTTCAAAAGGCATCAATGGAATTCTGGCACCAAGGAATGCACCGGGACTTCTGAATGTCGGGTTGCAACGAAAATTATTCTGGGACGGAAGAGATACAAGTCTGGAGCAACAATCACTTCATCCGATTCAGAATCCCGATGAAATGAACCTGAGCATTGCCGAAGCCGTCCGCAAACTGGAACAGATTCCCACGTATCCGGATTTGTTCGGGAAGGCATTTGGCGACCAAAAAATTACCGGCGATCGGATTGCGAAAGCGATTGCCCAGTTTGAACGAAGTCTTATGTCTTTTAAAACAAAGTACGACCGGTATTTACTGGATCAATATACGCCAACAACTGAAGAAAAACTTGGAATCGATTTGTTCTTTACACACCCGGATCCGTTTGTTGGACTGTCCGGACTGAGAGGAGGAAACTGCGGTGATTGTCATTTACCCCAGACATTAACAGGACGGCCCAATGGATTTGAATCATTTCACAACACAGGGCTGGTTTCAACTGGAGATGCAGACATTGGGCTACAAAAGATCACCGGTCTTTCAACCGACTTGGGAAAATTTAAAACGCCCTCTCTGCGAAACATTGCATTAACAGCACCCTACATGCACGACGGACGGTTTGCCACTATGGAAGAAGTCCTGGATCACTACAACAATGAAGAATTATTCTCCAAACCCAATGTGGACATCCTCATTCAAAAAGGGACAAACCAGAAATTTGGCCAGAGCCTGATGTTGACGGTACCCGAAAAGAAAGCCATCATCGCTTTCCTGCATATGCTCACAGACAGCACTTATATCCCATGAACCTTAGGTAATATTCGTTTTTGAGGAGAAAACTCTTCCTTACTGATTATCTGGATATTACGGATGCCCGGATGACCAGGATGAATGAGGAGGTTCAGATCTTTGGGCATCATCACAGACGGAACCATCATGGCCGGAAATTCTGCCTTCTGCAAAAATTCGGAACCCACAATTCTGATTTGTGATGGGGCAGGATATTCATTCCAGTTGGGTGGAAATTCAGAAACAGAAGGTTCGAATATCCCATCCAGATCTATTTCTATCGTTAACAGGCACAATGGCATACGTGAAGGAAAATCCGCCAGGTGGCCCAGCGTCTCCAATAATGACAAAGATGCATTGGTGGCCGTGTACAGCATTCGCTCTCCTTTGAAATTCCAGCGACCGCCATACAGAAAAGCACCTTCTCCACTGAGATCATCGGCAAATTCAGGGTTGCATAGCCTGTATACCCGCATCAGCTAAAAACGCCATGTTGAATCCGACCGAGTTCATCCATCAGGAAGTGAATACCGAACGAGGTATCAAGGAACTCTTTGGGGGCTTTCATTCCGAGGGATGGGACAGGAGAAGACATGTACGATTTAAAATCTTCAAGAGACCCGAAAACCTCCCTGCCTTTTTCGTAAAGGAAGCCAATTTCTATAGCCCTTTCGGAAGGCTCCGGATCGAGGCGGGTTTCGGGGGAATAGTTGCGGAGGGTGCGTTCATTCAAATGCATAAAAGCAGCCATCTCATGTAATGTAAGACCGGTGACCTCAAGAAGATCACTAAGCGACTTTCGTGTTATGCCTGCCTTAATCAGAGAAATCAAAGATGAAAATTCAGAAGGAGCAATACGTGAGTTGCTGTTTTTTGCCGTACTTCCTGAAATCAGGAAAGGCTTAAAAGCAGGCTCAGAACCATATTGAACATGGACATCGGAAGCAATATCAGGTAGATCCGAGGTTTCTTTCTTTAATTTTCCCATACACAAAGAAAAATAATTAAAGAAAATATTCCAAATTCTCTGGAATATTTTCCTACATATTTCTCCTGTATTGGCCTCCTACCTGGTAAAGGGCATTAGAAATCTGACCCAGAGAGCAATATTTCACTGTCTCCATCAATTCGTCGAAGATGTTGCCATTGGTGATGGCGATATTCTGGAGATCCTGCAACGCTTTCTGACTCCGTCCTTCATTTCGTTGATGAAAATCCGAAAGACTGGAAATGGCATATTCTCTTTCTTCAACCGTACTTCGGATCACTTCTTCCGGAATCACGGTTTTCGAACCTTCCGCACTCAGGAATGTATTGACACCAATAATTGGCAGAGAACCGTCGTGCTTCATGGTTTCATAATACAACGACTCCTCCTGAATTTTGGACCGCTGATACATACGTTCCATTGCACCCAGCACTCCTCCCCGATCGGATATCTTTTTGAATTCTTCCAGAACTGCTTCTTCCACCAGATCTGTCAGTTCTTCAATGATAAAAGAACCCTGAAGCGGATTCTCATTTTTTGCAAGACCCAGTTCATGGTTGATGATCAACTGAATGGCCATTGCTCTGCGAACCGATTCTTCTGTCGGAGTTGTAATGGCCTCATCATACGCATTTGTATGCAGTGAATTACAGTTGTCGTAAATCGCATACAAAGCCTGAAGTGTTGTACGGATGTCGTTAAAACTGATCTCCTGGGCGTGCAGACTTCGGCCAGACGTTTGAATATGATATTTCAGTTTCTGGCTGCGGTCGTTGCCTTTGTATTTGTGTCGAATGGCTTTTGCCCAGATCCGGCGTGCAACTCGTCCGATGACGGCATATTCTGCATCGACACCATTGGAGAAAAAGAACGACAAGTTCGGTGCGAAGTCATCTATGTTCATACCACGGCTGAGGTAGTATTCTACAAATGTGAATCCATTGGAAAGCGTAAATGCCAGCTGCGTAATCGGATTGGCACCGGCTTCCGCAATGTGGTATCCTGAAATGGAAACCGAATAGAAATTCCGGACTTCCCTTTCGATGAAATATTGCTGAATATCACCCATCATCCGAAGTGCAAATTCAGTGGAGAAAATACAGGTATTCTGCGCCTGATCTTCCTTCAGGATATCAGCCTGCACGGTTCCTCGGACCGAACTTAGGGTCCTCGCTTTTATTTTCTGATACACATCAGCCGGTAAAACCTGATCACCTGAAACACCCAAAAGCATCAGGCCCAGACCATCATTGGTTTCCGGAATTTCATTCTGATAGGTTGGTTGTGGTTTATCTTTAAAAATGGCCGTCAGTTTTTCTTTGACTTCCTTTTCCAACCCATTCTCCCGGATGTACAATTCGCATTGCTGATCGATGGCCGCATTCATGAAAAACGCCAGCAGAATCGGAGCCGGACCGTTGATGGTCATTGAAACCGAAGTCGCCGGATGACAGAGATTAAAACCGGAATACAATTTTTTTGCATCTTCAACTGTGGCAATGCTCACACCGGAGTTCCCGATTTTGCCGTAAATATCCGGACGGTGCGCCGGGTCTTCTCCATATAGAGTAACCGAATCAAATGCAGTAGAAAGACGCTTGGCTGGCATTCCTTTACTCACATAATGGAATCGCTTGTTTGTTCGTTCCGGTCCGCCTTCACCGGCAAACATACGGGTTGGGTCCTCTCCTTCTCTCTTCAAAGGAAACACACCGGCAGCGTATGGGAACTTTCCCGGGACGTTTTCGGTGAATCTCCAGCGAAGAATGTCTCCCCAGTCGTTAAAACGTGGCATTGACACTTTCGGAATCCGTGTACCGGAAAGCGTGGTCGTGTACAGATCCTGACGAATTTCTTTGTCCCGCACTTTGTACACAAACTGATCGGCTTTGTACTTGGTGAGCAGGTATTTATAATTCTGAATAACCGAACGGCATTCACCAGACAATTCGTTTTCTGTTTTGGTATAGAGTTCTTCGAGAGAAGCAATCACCTGTTCATCACCTGCCGATTTGGATCGCTTGTCTTTCAGACTTTCCAGTGTTCCCTGAATCTGATACAACCGACGGGCAATGCTGGATTGTTCATCCACATAATCCTGGTACATCCGGTTTAACTCGGCAATTTCTGCCAGATAACGGCTTCGATCAGGTGGAATGATAAAACTCCGACCAAGTTTTTCGGGAAGTGTGAGGTATTGCTGATTTTCTGCCCCCAGTTTTTTCCCGGCTTTGGTTTCAATTTTCTCAACCAAAACCTGAAAAAGGCGGTTTACCCCCGGATCATTGAACTGAGATGCCACAGAACCAATGATCGGAAGTTCTTCGTCTTTCGCAGACCACAAATTATGATTTCGCTTGTACTGCTTTCGAACATCCCGCAAGGCATCTTCTGATCCTCTCTTATCAAATTTGTTGATGGAAATCACATCTGCAAAATCCAGCATATCGATTTTCTCCAATTGAGTGGCCGCTCCGTATTCCGAGGTCATCACATACAGTGAAACATCCGAATGCTCGATGATTTCGGTATCAGACTGCCCAATACCAGATGTCTCTACAATCACCAGATCGTATTTGGCTGCTTTGCAAATGTTAATGGCATCCTGCACATATCGGCTGAGCGCCAGATTACTCTGACGGGTGGCCAGACTTCGCATGTAAATCCGGGGATGGTTGATGGCGTTCATCCGGATACGGTCACCCAAAAGAGCACCGCCTGTTTTTCGCTTGGATGGATCCACTGAAATCAGAGCCATGGTGGCATCTTCGTAATGCAGTAAAAACCGACGAACCAGCTCATCAATCAGACTCGATTTACCGGCACCTCCGGTTCCAGTTATTCCCAAAACAGGAACATGACCTTCTTTAATTTTCGATTCAAGCCGTGCCTGCAGAATATTGGCCATTTCAGGCTCGTTTTCAGCCAGTGAAATCAGACGTCCCAGAATCCGGGGATCCTTGTTTTCCAGCTGGTCGACGGCTGTTTCGAGAAAGTCTGGTTCTTCATCAGCATCACCAACCAGCTGGGCCACAGGTAGTGGCAGCCGGCTCGTCGGGAAATCGCACTTCTCCAGAACATCGTTGATCATACCCTGAAGTCCCATCGACATGCCATCATCCGGAGAGTAAATGCGGGAAATTCCATACGCCTGAAGTTCCTCAATTTCAGTTGGAAGAATGGTTCCACCTCCACCTCCAAAAATTTTAACATGACCACAACCCTGTTCTTTCAACAGGTCGTACATGTATTTAAAATACTCCACATGACCTCCCTGATAACTGGTGATGGCAATTCCCTGCGCATCTTCCTGAATGGCACAATTCACAATTTCCTGGACCGAACGGTTATGACCCAAATGGATCACTTCGGCTCCGGTACTTTGCATAATCCGCCGCATGATGTTGATGGCGGCATCGTGTCCATCGAAAAGGCTGGCTGCTGTGACAATCCGTACCGGAAATTTAGGCTGGTACGGCGCTGGAGAAGGATAAGTCATGTAATCGTTGATGGTGTATCAGGGTGCGAAAATAGAGAATTCAAAAGGGGCCGCAACAAAAACCGATCGTATGAGGCAATCATTTTTTCCTCATTGATCAAAAGTCATTAAAAGCATAACCCCTGGTTCTGATTTGGAAATTCGAAGCAAGAGTCAAAATTTTAAAAATCAGCGCATTATTATCTTTAATCTAATCGCCTGTTATGCTTTTCCAAAATAAAGCAGCGAAATCACAAGTTCTAATTCTCTCAGGATCGGAATTGATTTTATGAAATTTTCCAGATTAGGATGTATTCGAGATCTTAATTTCAGATAAATGAACAGGAGACAGACTGTCAAGCCGGGCAACTCGTTTTTTTGTTAACTACATATATGTTTCGAAAACTCATTTACAAATTTTGTGAATGAATTTTCTGTTAATAAATTTAATTAACAGAATTTGTGAATCAAATTCAAAAATATAAATGCCATTAACAAAAAGCGCAATCAATCCGAACGCTTCATCAATCTCAGATTCTAGTCAAAAGAGGATAAATCAGTATCTCTTATTCGAAATCCGGACCACCTATGCGGACAAAGAATTAAGGATGTCGAAGCTTCTGATTTGGACCAATATTGGCTCGAAATTGGTTTTCTATGATGATTCCTGGTTATGATTTGAGAATGAAATCCTGGCTCAGCTTTCCGCTGTTGCTTCCGAAAATTCTTTTGAAAACTCTTACAATTATCTTCAATCCAAACCTGTATTTCAAACTGAAATTCAGAGAATTAATAAGCTAGTATTGAAGTCTGGCAGAAGATTCAAAATAAGCCTGGCCATTCCGAAGTGAAACATCCTGTATGATTTCTCCTGTTAACTCAATATCAGACGGCAAAACTCCGGCATCAATATCCTGACCTATAGATTGACACAGCATTCGGCTGAAATAATCATGGCGAATCAGATCCGAAATACTCCGTCCGTATGATGGTGGCCCAATATACAATGGCAGCAAACCGTGATTGCCCAAATGATTCAGAAACGAACCCAACCGTTGAGGCGATGCCAAATTCCAATCCATAAAACCTGGCTGCATTTTTCCCCGGACAGAACCGTCCTGAAAGGATCCCAGAACTGATGGCAAGGAATCAGATTGAATCATTGCTGCAGAATTTACAATTGTTTTGGGAAGACAGTTCTCTTTATCCAGATGATCAAAAAAAGAAATCAACGATTTGGTCTGTTCGGCATTTGATTGGGCATCCATTCCGGAATCGGGTCCCAGTTGTCTGAACATTCGGGTGCTGGGATTTCGGACGGTACCGAGATGCAGATTCTGAACCCACCCTTTTTGATTGTCCCATAAACCAAACTGAACCAGCATAAAGGATTCAAATTTGAGGATGTCTGACTCATCCAGTTTTCCACCCACAATGACCTTATCAAATATCCTGGCGACTTCGCCTTCGGAGGAAGGCACAAATTCCAGTGTTTCCATGAAGTGAACTGAAAGCCGGCAACCTTTAGAATGAAAGAAATCGTGGCGGTCTTTGAGTGCCGCCAGATACGTCGCCAGATTTCGTATGTCATATCGGGATACCGTCTGCAACCGGGCAATAAAATCCTTTAATGCCGGTACATTCCGGATGTTCATGGCAGCTTCCGATTTGAATGCAGGTTTCCAATTGATATTGGTTCCACCGTCCGATTCATTTGCCGGAATTTCAAAAAACTCATCCGGATCATGGGCTGTAATGACGTCTTGAACCTGCATTTTTTTCAAAAGCCCTCTCGAAGAAAAAGCAGGATTCTGCAGCTGAGAAGCGATTTCTTCATAGATCCGTTCCGCTGAACCGGCATTCAAAGTTGAGTGAATTCCAAAAATGGATTTCAGCTCCAGAATGGTCTGGAAATACACCGGACTGTTCATCAGATAAGGAAAAATAGTAGCCCATTTGACGAACTTTTCTTTGTCAGAAGCCTGACCAGAGATGAATTCTTCCTGAATTCCATGTGCCCGCATCGCCCTCCATTTCATCGGTGAATGGTGGAGTGAAAGCTGGGTGTAATTCTCAAAATTTCTGTCAGTCAGAAAATCGCCGGGAGCAAGAAACGTGAGGTAATCGAAAACAGGAAGCTGCGATGCATATTCCAGATATAGCCGTTTGGCGGACTCTGAATTCAACAGAAAATCATGGTTCAGAAACGGATGCATATAATTCGCGATGAAAAATGGACAACTTTAATCAGAAACGGGAACAGTCTGGACCCCTTTCATTTTGGATTTGAACCTCAATGAATTTAATGAAACCAAAAGCTAGAACTTCACCTGCAACCGTAAATTCAGAAACCGGGTCGAAAGTGTATTCGGCACCGCATACTGAACATCATACACATCTTTGATCCAGGTGTATGAAATGGTGTTTTCAGCACCAATCAGATTGAGAATTTCAAGCCCAAGCCAGATGGTTTCGAATCGCTTGCCCAGCCATTTTGTTTTATCTCCCAAAGAAATCACTTTGGAAAAACCGATGTCAACCCTGCGATACGGCGGAGCTTTTAAGGCGCCCCGGTTTTCGAGATTTCCGGGAGGTCCGAACGGAAGGCCGGTACCGATCACCATGTTGAGGTACATCCGAACACTCGGATTTTTGGGAAGGTGATCCTGGAAGAACACACCCAGCGTAACCCGCTGATCAGTCGGCCGGCGGATGTAACCTTTGCCATCACCGTCCACATCCTCCCTTGTACTCAACACGCCCAGACTGAACCAGCTTTCCGAACCACGAATGAACTCTCCGCCAACACGCATATCGTATCCAATCGCATAAGCAGTGGCGTTGTTTTTAGCGAAATACCGAATCCGAACGTTGTCAACATCATAAGGCACCACATCCCAGAGGTACTTTCCGTACACTTCCTGATTCAACTGAAATTCCCGGTCCCACAATTTGAATCTGTAATTGGCACCGAGAACAGCCTGATAACTTTTCTGCGCTTTGAGATCCTTGTTCAACTGCCCAGCAGCATTCCGGAGTTCGCGGTAAAACGGCTGTTGCTGATAAATGCCAGCGGATGCCTTGAACAGCCAGTCTTTGTCCCATTTCGGTTTGTGCGAAAACTGGATACGGGGACTTACAATCCACTCGTTGTTCAAACTCCAGTAGCCAACCCTGGCTCCGTAGTTCAGACTGGTCCGGTCGGAAATATGGAAGGTTTGCTGAAGATATCCACCATATCGGGCCGAGACCAGATTCTGACTGGCAATCAATGGAGTAGAAACCGAAACGAAATCAGCGGAATCAACAAACTGGTATTCATACAAATCATCCTTCAGGTTCTCTGAGGAAACATTCCACCCAAACTCTGTCGAAAAACTGCCAGAATCGGACTGGTGATAATTCCGCTGCATAGCCTGCAGAATGATACCATCGAGTTTATTTCGGGCATAACGGTATTCGGTGCCTACTCCTCTTATTGAAATACATTGATTGTAATCGGATTTGGATTGATTGGTTTCAATGTCACACAACCGATAACCTCCTTCGATGTCAATTTTTTCTCTCTCCTGTGTGGATACAAATGATGTGGACAAATCCGACCGCCAGTTGGAATTCCATTTATGGCTCAGTTTCAGGCCAGTTTGCCAGGTATCGTAGCTCATCGTCTCCTCACCTTCATAGGCTGTGTACAAACGAAGTACCCGCTGAATGGTACCAAACTGAGTTTCCCGGCTGGCTGGTCGGACTAAGTAACGATTTCTGGCATAGGAATTCAGAATACCAAGCGTCGTAACATTGGGCTGTTCTTTTCTCTTTTCTTTGCCGGTAAGATCGATGGTGATGTAACTCTGTGCATCTATAAACTGCGGCAGATATTCTCCTTTCACATCCAGACCTTTCACCAGTTTACTGGCACCAAACAGGTAACGGGCATCTTTACGTCGGAATCCCACCACGTACGAAACACGACCCGAAGAATCAGCACCTTCAATGGAGGCTGTCTGAGCCAGAATTCCAAGCGATACGCTGCCACCAAACTTCTTTGGATTTTTATACTGAACATTGAGAACCGAGGCCAGCTTGTCGCCATACCGTGCCTGAAATCCGCCGGAAGAAAACTCAACTGATTTCACCATGTCCGGATTCACAAAACTGAGACCTTCCTGCTGACCCGAACTGACCAGAAACGGACGGTAAATCTCGATGTCATTGACGTAAAC
>ERZ795056.2817-NODE-2817-length-19006-cov-16.509472_pt1 | contig 19006 bp, 19 predicted proteins | sample MGYA00375140_ERZ795056 | MGnify/ENA primary metagenome ERZ795056 (study PRJEB30185, sample SAMN05720227) | activated sludge metagenome | isolation source: Anaerobic digester | place: USA | collected 2015-03-09 ... | reverse complement strand
AATCTGTGGCTCAGCGTGTGACGGAGAAGCCGCGAAGGATCAGGTGACTGACGCAATTGCCGCGATTTCATGGGGGCCTATAAGGTGTGGAGAAGTTGTTTTCGATTCCCCTAAGGGTATTGATATAGGAGCCGCTCACACATATTGGACGAGAGCTAGAGGCATAACTTATTTATAGTCAGCATGGCCTGTTTTACGTTGTGACCACCTGCTAGAAACGGACTCCAGACAGTGACTTCGGTGGAGCATAAGATGGTTCCCGACCCAAAGCGGAAATTGACGTTCAAAATCACGCCTTTCAATAGCGGTCACTGGCTCAGTTACAACTGACACATGGTGTAAGTTGTCGACTTCGCAACGCTTCCACATGCTCCTGAAGTTTATTCATTTGATTGAGAGAGGTTTGGCTGATTCGACGCCATCTCTAGTGGTGCCAGGTTCCTCTTGCGTGATTGCTCCCATAGCTGCGAAATCTTGGCCACCGAATTGATCCTTGGTTGGTAGTTGCGTCATGCGGAGAATGGCCCACTCCGCCACACCAATGTTGATAGCCCATCCAGCTGCCATGCAAACGGTTCTTGCCAATTCCCCCTGCATACCAGGAAACACGAACCAGGGAATATGTGTGAACACCTGTGTCCCCGCGCCAATGCCCAGTGCATATGCTCTGGTCATCCAGCTGACGTGGCTGGGAATGTCCCGTCTGCGGATGGCTACTATCGCCAACACCAACGACAAGACCATGGCGGTACCGACTACCAGACGAATGACATAGAGTGCGGGACCGTCGTAGCCAGCCCACGGATAGAACTGTGTCATCCACACCCCAGACAGAGCAGCAGCAAATCCCATGGGTACAGCGATACGGCCACCTGCAAGGTGCCAGCCTGGGCGGGATCGGCGCAGGCGGGGCGAGAACTGAAATGCTCCGAAAACGCAAAATAGCAGCGAGCTCACTATATGTGTCATTACCGGAATGGGCGCTGCAATGAAGCGTGCGTTCTCTGCAGTGATCTCCGCATTGCCCATGAGCTCAACCACACGAAATGCGCCCGACGCCAGAGGGACAGTGGTGAGCATTAGCAAGCCAACAACAACGAAGGGGTGAGTCTTGCCAATCGTGCTCATGCACATCTCCTTTTTTCGGTAACCATTAGCGCTGCGTTTGCGCAGAGGTCTTAACAATGCGTTGCACAATGCGACGCGTGATTGGCGCCACGAGCAACACCAACGGAAAAGCAATCAACCAGGCCATGAGCCATGCACCCATCCAGAGGTCCAGGAAATTTGCACCTGGACCAGATGCCCGTATAGTGGAAATTCCGGACACGACCAGAGACATCAGTCCTGACAGGATGAGACCGAATAGAGCCGGTGCAAAACGTTCGGGAAGCATCACAAAACCTCCTCGACCTGCTCAGTCATGCGCGCCAACACGCTGGCAAAGTTCTGACCAAAGGCCTCTGCCGTCCGCACGTCACCCGGTGCGTAGGTTTGCCCAGTGGCCGAGTGGCCCGCCTGCGCCATCATGCCCGTCCAGGAACCGAGCCGGTTCAGGGCCTGATCGTAGGGGACTCCATTTTGCTGTTCCGGCAAGAACGGATTGCCCACCCAGATCATGCCGTGCTGCATGGAGAAAGTGAACATGGACAGTAACGTCGACTGTTTGTCACCCGATGGAAGCGCCGAGACGGTGAAGCCGCAGGCGAGTTTGCCTTTGAGTTGCTGGGTACGCCAAAGCCTGCCTGTGGAGTCCATGAAAGACTTGAACGGGCCGCTGACCCCGCCCAGGTACGTTGGAGAGCCCAAGACGAAACCGTCAAAATCGAGCAGTTGATCCGGGTTGCTGGTGACGGTTTCAGCCTTGATCAGACTAACCTCGGTGTCGGATACGGATTGCGCGCCGATAACTATGTGTCGGGCAAAGTGCGCTGTATTGCCTTGTCCGCTATGGAAGATAACTGCGATTTTTTTCATGAATACTCACTCCTGTAATTGGGGTTTGGAAGAAATGGGGCTTTAAGCCCAGTCTGGAGAAGAAATGACCACGGCTGCGACATACAGCCCAAGCCCGAAGGCCGTGTGGTTGCCAAGGCTTTTGATGCAGTTCAGGATGGGTGTCCTGGTTCGAGACGACGCAACACCGGCCCCCATCGCTGGCTGCATGACGAACAGCGGAAGGATCACCGTACCCATGCCAAAAAGCAGTGCCGGGGCCAGCGTTGGCGTACGCAGCCATTCCAGACCGACCACGCCGGTCAGCAAGCTCGCAAAGGCGAGACCGGTGGCGTAGTGGACGGCCCAGCCTAGCGCCTCTTCACCGTGCACTGGCGAAGCCTTGGCGATTGCTGCATGTGCCCATTTGCCTTGAGGCATGTGCCCGACCCAGCGGCCGAGGAGTGCGAAGTTGAGCGTGGGAACACCCAGCGCTTTGAGCAGCAACAGCCACAGATCCATCACAGCGGTTGCGCCGATTCCGATGGCGGCGACCCAGGGAATAGTTTCGTTAAAGAGTGTCATAAAGAGCCTTTCCTATTGACAAATTGAGTTGGTGTAAGCAGTATGCAAACTCAAGTCGACTTGAGGTCAAGACATTTTTTCAATATGGATATTTCTGAAGTTTCCAAACGATCGGGCCTTCCAGCCTCGACGTTGCGGTACTACGAAGAGCGGGGACTAATCGCCTCGGTGGCACGTCAGGGCTTGCGTCGAATGTTTGCCCCAGAAGTACTGGAGCAGCTCTCCCTGATATCGCTGGGTCAGGCGGCGGGCTTTTCTCTGAACGAGATTTCTCAAATGTTTTCGGCGGACAGGCGGCCCAGCATTGACCGGCAGATGCTGGCGTCCAAGGCAGATCAGATTGATGCCATGATTACTCGGATGCACGCGATGAGCGATAGCCTGCGACATGCCGCGAAATGTCCGGCCCCGAGCCATATGGAATGCCCGTCGTTTCGTCGATTACTGAAGGCTGCAACCACTGGGACACTGGGCAACCCGCAAGGAAAGACTGAAAAAAAGACGGTCTGAGTCCGAAATGGACCCCATTTGCGTGCTCGCAGTTATCGCAAGTTCTTGTCGAAGAACGCGATCGACTCTTGCGCAAAGCGGTCCAGGAACGCAGCCCGGTCGAAGCCTTGCGGGTCGGCAGCCACGCTGCCGTCCGGTGAGGGCAGATCCAGCGTCGGTGTGTTCATGAAAGCGTAGTGCCCTGCATTGGGCACGAGTCGCAGCATCACGTTAGCGCCGCGCATGTTCTGCATGACCCATTGAGCGTGGTAGCGCGGCACGAGGAAGGTGTCCTTTTCGCCTGCATAAATGGCCACCGGCACGGTGATCGATGCCAGCGAGGACGCGCTGAACGCCACGCCCATCGGCGCCAATGCCATCACGGTGCGCACGCGAGGGTCGGCCTGCACAGGCTCCTCTCGCCCCTCTGCGGCCGCACCGGCCTGTGCCGAGCCTCCACCTATGGAGTGCGACAGCCTGCAGAAAACGGGGTCCAGATCTGATTCAGTCTCGCAATGCGCGCGCACGCGCGAGAGCACCGGCTTGCCACCTGCCAGCGCCAGTACCGTGTAGCCGCCTGCCGAATGACCCAGTGCACCGATCCGCGGCTGCCCGTCGGCACCATTGGCAATGCGTGTGCGCCATTGCGGGTCTGTGAGCAAGGTATCGATCACGCGGGAGATCTGGCGCGGCCGCTCGGCAAAGTAGCGCCCCGGTGTGGCACGCATCGACTGGTCCTGCCAGGTGTCACCCACATGCTCGACACTGGCAACCAGGTAGCCATTGCGCGCCAGCGCTTGCGCCAGCGTGGCAAAACCAAGCTCGGTGGAGGCCGTGCCATGACTGATCACAATGAGGCCCTTGACTTTCGACTCCGGTGCGCCGTTGATGGCCACAGTTTGCGGGAACGGCCCCATTGGAATCACCCGGGCCGCATCAGGCGTCGGGTAATAGAGCGCAAAGTGAGCTGGCTTGTCATCCGCACTGATGGCGGTCACCGACATTTGCCGAAAACCCGCCTCGGCGGCGTTGACGGCGGGTTGCAACAGCGCGACACAGGCCAGTGCCATGACAAGCGCGAGGGTACGAATACCGGAGATGGAACGGGTAAGCATGGAGGAATACCTTTAGTGTTGGCTGGCGCTGCGAGGATGAGCAGGCTAAGTATCCATAGGTGTCCGCACAATGTCACGGACTGAAAGACGAAATGCTGATCCGAGGGCGCCAGACGTAAAAAAATGCGCCCAAACGGGCCGGGCACTGGCGCCTCAGCATCGCTAGGTCAATGCAGTCCAAGCTGGATTGGGTGCCGGAAGGCGGTCATTCGCCAACGACTGCAACTGGGCGCCCGGATCCGCTCGTAAAGCTGCCTCAGAAAGAAAGTATGGCAAATATCCGCAAGCTTGGCAACTTCACAGCGGCCCATTCAAGCGTCGCTAAACTCGCTACTACCAAATTCATAGCTACTCACGAATATTCCACAGTGCCTGCAGGTCAAACACATACCGAATCTGAGGCTATTTCTGCACTGAAATGCCTGAAGAGGTAACGGCATCACGCAATCCCCACCGCCTCCGGTTTGGGCTTTCTGATAGTCCACAACGCCAACGCCATAAGGGCCACACCGGCAAGTTGCACGGTGCCCAGAGTTCTTCCATAAACACACCAGTCCACCAGCACAGCGGTTAGCGGATACACAAATTGCAGTACCGCAATCTTGCCCAGCGCGAGTCTTGCCATGCCTGCGAAGAGAATGGCGTAGGCTAGGCCGGTGTGTAACACCCCCAGGCCCGCCAGCCATCCCCATGCGGATGCCTCTTGAGGCAAGCCGTAAACAAACGGCGCCCACGCCATGACCACCACACCCACTACACATTGCCACACGGCTAGTGCATATGAACTGACGTTTTGCCCCGTCTTGGCAATCAGGGTCACGGCGGCATAGCTCAACGAGCCGCCCAGGCACATCAGCAGGCCCGTGGCGTAGCCGCCGTCGCCCTTGGGAATGGTCCATTGCAACTCATTGAAAAGGCCTGTGGTGAGTGCGAGCCCGCACAGCGCAACCAGCGAGGCCCCCCATTGGGCGGGCGACACCGCTTCGCGCAGAAGCAGCGCCCCGAAAGCCATCACCCAGATGGGCTGAATGTGAAACGCCAGCGTGGCAACCCCGATGGACGTGCGCGGGATGGCCGCGAAAAACAGCGCCCAGTTCAGAATCATCAGGCCACCGCTGGCACACGCCACCCACCTGCCTCGTCCCTCAAGACGCAGTTCCTTCAAGCGCCCGGTTGCCCAACCCCACAGCAGCAGGGCCAGCCCGCCAAACGCGCAGCGAAACCACACGGTGACCAGCGGATTCTGCCCCGCCTCTTCGACAAAAACACCCAGGGTTCCCAGCAGCACGCCGCCAGCGATGAGCAGCCACTGCCCGTCGCGGGCCCGCGTGGGCAGGCCCGGGGCCGCGAAGTGTTGGAGTACGGGGGTTTTGTTTTGCATGAGTTGATGCTCGGAGATAGGCGAATTTCTGTAAAGCGAATAGTTCGAACCAATATCATCTGTTTTTCGAATATAAATACCTTGTGAAACGGAGGTAAAAAATGAACCACCCTGACTTTCAAATTGACTGGCTGCGCTCGTTTGTTGCGGTGGTGGATGCTGGGTCTCTCTCTGCCGCTGCCCCTGTAGTGCACCGCTCCCAGTCAGCGGTCAGCATGCAACTCAAGAAGCTGGAAAGTGCTTTGGGGCGGGCCGTGTTGTTGCGCGGCCCCCGTCACCTGCAGGTGACGCCCGCGGGCGCTGAGTTGCTCACCTATGCACGCCGCATGTTGGAGTTGCAATCCGAAACACAAACGGCGTTGTTCGGCCCCCAGCTGGCCGGACTCGTTCGACTGGGTGTGCCGGATGACTACGCCGCAAGCTACCTGACACCGGTGCTTCGCAGCTTTGCAAGCCGTCATCTCGGTGTGGAGATCGAGCTGACCTGTGAGCAGTCAACGTCCCTCATTCCCCGGGTAGTGCGTGGCGAGCTGGATCTTGCGCTGGTGTCACGCGACAAGCCACGGCGCGGGCAGTTTCTTTTTCAGGAACCCCTGGTTTGGGTGGCGGCTGCGCGGTTTGAAGCCTGGCGCAGAGACCCCTTACCCATCGCCGTGTATGAAGCGGGCAGCATGGCACGCACAGCAACCCTTTCTGCGCTGGCAGCCAAGCGGCGTTCTTATCGCATTGTTTACCACAGCTCCAGTCTTGCGGGCCAGCTGGCCGCGGTAGAAAGCGGCCTTGCGGTAGCGGTGCTCACGCGATGTAGCGTTCCGTCTGGCCTGCAAATTCTGCAAAACCTGCCCGCGGAGTTTGACCTGCCCTCCCTGGGCTCCATGGACGTGGCCGTTTTGCGCAGCAGCGCATCTCTGCGTTCGCCCGCCGTAGATGCCATGTATGAACAAATGGTGGGTACGCTGAGCTAGTCGGTGGCCGCCTACGCGCTCACCACCACCGCCAGCCTGGGCTTAGCTAACGGTCACAAAGTCAATGAACCCGCGCTCCACGCTGGTGGCAATCAACTCGACTCGCACTTTGTCGCCCACACGCAGGCCGTTGGCACCTCGCACTACCTTGCCCTCGGCGGGAGGTGCCAGAAGGCGCACCCAAACTCCATCGGAGGTAGCGCCGGTCACAAGGGCATCAAAGCGTTGACCGATGCGTGATTCGAGTAGCAGCGCGGCTTCCGATTTGCGCATTTGCCGCTCCACCTTTTGCGCGGCGTCCTCCTGTTGGGTGCAGTGCTGGGCCAGCTCTCCCAGCTCGGTGGTGGAATACGGTGCAGGTTGGCGGGCCAGCGCCGCTTTAAGCATGCGAAGCGTGATGAGGTCCGGGTACCGCCGATTGGGCGCAGTCGAATGCGTGTAATCGCGCACAGCCAGCCCGAAGTGACCGATGGGCGCACCACCGGGTGTTTCCACCACATACTCGCCGCGCCCCATCAGCTTCACGATGACGAGCGACAGGTCGGGAAAGCGCAGCGGGTCTGCCTTGTGGCGTTTGGCCAGAAAGGCCTCCAGCGCCTTGCCGTCGGGCTCGTTTGGCAGATCCTCGCCATATTCCTTGGCCACACCCACAATGCGCAGCCAGCGCTCGGGCGAACGCACCACGCGGCGCAGCGATGCGCTGTGTTGTGACGCCAGAAACCGCGCACTGCAGCCGTTGGTGGCGATCATGATTTCTTCAATCAGCTGGCGAGCGCGGTTCTGCTCCTGCTGGTGAATATCGATCACCTTTTCGCCTTCAAACACCACACGTGGCTGAAAGGTTTCCAGTTCCAGCGAACCCTCCTGGTGGCGACGCACGCGCAGCTGCTGTGCCAACGCATCCTGCGTACGCAGTTGTTCCTCCATGCCGGCCACGGCCGCCGCGGCGGCGGGCAGGTCTGCCTGGCCCTCTATCCAGGCGCTCACGGCGTCATACGCCAGTTTGGCCTTGTTGTGAACGTGCGCCCGGTACACAGTGGAGCCCGCCAGCGAGGCATCGGCGTTGAAAACCATTTCAGTCACCAGAGCCAGCCGTTCTTCATGCGGGTTGAGCGAGGTCAGGTCGGTGGACAGGCGCTCTGGCAGCATCGGGAAGATGCGCGCCGAGGTGTAGATCGACGTGGTGTTGATGCGGGCGTGCTGGTCGATGGGTGTGTCTTTTTTGACCAGCGCGTCCACGTCGGCAATGGCCACCAGCATACGCACCATGCCGCGCTCGAGTACCTCACACACAGTGAGTTGGTCCAGATCGCGCGAATCGTCGTTGTCGATGGAGCACCACAGCAGCGCCGTCAGGTCCCGAATGGCGGCATCTGTTTCCACGCCGGGGCCGGCGAAGGTGGAAAGTTGCCGATCTACCTGCTTCGAAAATTCCGGCTCCAGCCCGCGCTCGGTCATGGCGTTGATAGCCAGATGAACCAGATCGGATGCGTGATGATGGTGGTGATTGGTAGGCATCCGGGCAATATACATCCGCCCGCCCTGCCGGTTGTCCTACACGTTGCCTGCTTTTTTGCGACGGCCGACGCCCGCTATTTACTTTCGGTCGGCACGTCGAACGTCGCGCAGCATGAAGAGGTAAAGCCCCTCCACCTTCTCGCGCGCCCACGGCGTCTTGCGCAGGAACTTCAGGCTCGATTTGATGCTGGGGTCACTGGTGAAGCAGCGCACGGGTATGCGCTCGCCTAGGCCCGGCCAGCCGTAATGCGCCACCAGCGCGGTAACGACCGCCTCCAGCGTCAGGCCGTGCAGCGGGTTGTGAGGCTGGGCAGGTGGTTGTGCATGCATGGTGAGATTTTGTCATCAACCTGTGCCTGTCATAGAGCGATTACATTCATAGCTATTCACGCATAGGTCACGAGGGCCGGGGCCAAAACATCACTGAAAATGGCTTCTTTTAGCCCTCAAACTGCAAATGTAGCTGCCGGATTCTGCTCATCGCCATGCCTGCCGCTGCGGTACGCGTTTCCACGCCCAACTTCACATATACACGCTCCAGATGTTTCTTGGCCGTTGCGGGGCTGCTGCCCAGTATTTCACCAATGTCACGGTTGGTCTTGCCCTTGACGACCCAGTAGAGCACCTCTGCTTCGCGTGTCGTGAGTTTGAACGACAGGCTCATGGCTTCAATCACGGCGGTGTCGGACACCTCGCGCATGATGATGAGCCAGTCGCCCCCTTCGCTGTCCGGGCCGTCGTGGTCGGTGTCGCCGGTTCGCTGGTGCAGGCGAAAGCTCAGCCGCTTGGCGCCTTTTTCAACGCTCAGGCGTGGCGGCTCAATCTGCGCGCGGGCCTGCGCCTCGGCCTGAGAGATGTTGCGGCGCAACCAGTCCACCACGGGCTGGGGTGCCACACCCTGCAGGTGGGACGGCCCGAAGTATTCGCGCAGCAGGTCACGCGCCAGCGCGGTCTGCCACATTAGCCGCCCGTCGCTGGCGCGCACGGTGATGCTGGCGTAGCCAAACGCATCCAGCGCGTTACGGGCCTGCCCGGCCTGACGGGCCTCCTGCCGGGCGTTGCGCGCGCCCTGCAAGTGCACGTTCATGCGGGCTAGCACTTCCTTGGGCTTGATGGGTTTGGTGACGTAGTCGATGGCGCCTGCTTCAAGCGCCGCCACCAAGTACTCGGTCTCGGTCAAACCGGTCATGAAGATGATGGGGATGTGCGACGTGAGTGCGCTGGCCTTTAGGCGGCGCGCCACTTCAAAACCATCGATGCCCGGCATCATGGCGTCCAGCAACACGATGTCGGGCAACGCCTGCGCGGTGCGCTGCAGCGCAGCCTCGCCCGAGCTGGCAACCAGCACGGTGTAACCGGACTCGTCCAGCGCGTCGTGCAAGACAGAGAGGTTGTCAGGCACATCGTCCACGATCAGCACCACGTCGCTGTTGGCGCGGTCCAGGGTTTGGTTTAAGGCCTGCAGGGGTGGCATATATCAGCGGGCTTCAGGTTCATGATCGGGAATGGAGGGCGCACGGGCCAGGTACTGGCTCATGGCTTCAAATTGAAACTGGCGGGCCAGTGCACGCAGGTGCTGCACAAAACCGGCGCATTCGGGTTGCAGGTCCTCGATGTCGTCCAGCAGGTTCATCACACCGCGGTAATAGCCCAAGCCCACCACTTGGGTCAACGCCAGCACGCGTGCCGACGGGGGCCACGTCGCCGGTGCGGCAACTGGCGTGGGGGTTGTCGCCGTAGGGGCATCGGGAGCAGACTCATCAGTCCACGCAATGGCTAGACGCCGCTCCAGCCAGTCCAACAGCTCACTGTGACGCACCGGCTTGACGATGAAGTCTTCCGGACAGATACCGACATCGTTCTCCAGCCCTTTGTCAAAAGCATTGGCCGACACAATAGCCACATGCACATGGCTGTGCCCCGCAGCGCGCAGGCGCCGGATAGTTTCCCAGCCATCAATGCCGGGCATGGCCAGATCCATCAGGATCACATCCGGCCGGTAACCCGCGGCCAGCAAATCCAGACAGTCGTGGCCACTGGCTGCTGTGCGCAACTCAAAACCGATGGGCGCGAGCAGTTGTTGCAGCAATTCGCGGTCGGCCTCTTCGTTGTCCACCACCAGAAGCTTGCGGCGTGGTCCCAAATACCCGCGCGGCTGGCGTCTGGATGCGGGCAGCACGGCACGTTTACCCACCACCGGGCCCGGATGCACCTCCGGCAGAAAGAGCTTGATGCGAAACACAGAGCCCTGCCCTGGCGTACTGCTGACAGTCATCTCGCCGCCCATCAAATCGGTCAGCATTTTGGCAATGGTGAGGCCCAGACCCGCGCCGCCCGAGGCGCCGCTGCCCGGGGGCGACTGGCCAGTCTGTGAACCACGCTCAAACGGTTCAAACACGCTCGCCAGCTCGGCTGGCGTCATGCCGGGGCCAGTGTCTTCAATCTCCAGCAAAGCCATCTCACGCGCATAACGCACGCGCAGACTCACATGCCCGCCGGCGGTGAACTTGATGGCATTGCCCAACAGGTTAATCAAAATCTGGCGCATGCGTTTTTCATCAGCCCGCACCACCTCAGGCAACGTGCCCTGGGGTTCAAACTGGAATTGCAAACCCTTGGCCTGCGCCTGCGGCTCGAACATGTCACACATCTCGTGCACACAGTCGGCAAACTGCATGGGCTTGACGTTGAGCGTGAGCTTGCCGCTTTCGATGTGCGCCATGTCCAGTGTGCCCTCGATCAACGATAGCAAGTGCTCGCCGCCGCGGCGGATCACACTGACGGCCTGTTTGCGGTGCGGCGGCACTGTGGTGTCTTCACCCATCAGCTGCGCGTACCCCAGGATGCTGTTCAGCGGCGTGCGCAACTCGTGACTGATGGCACTGATGTAGCGGCTCTTGGCGCGGTTGGCATGGTCCGCCGCTTCGCGAGCCTCATCGGCAGCCTGTCGGGCGTCTTTCAGCGCCTGATCGGTCTGGCGGTGTGATTCAATTTCGCGTTGCAGCAGGTTAGTCTGCCTGTTGGACTCCTCCTGCGCCACCTGGCGGCTCTTGTGGGCCAGCACCAGCCACCAGGCCACGATGCCCGCGGCGACCAGTAAGGCCATGTAGGCCTTGATGAAGCCCGAACGCAAAGCCGCTTCGGGCGGGGCATCCGTCAGCGGCGCTCCCAACTGCGATTGCGCAATCGCCTGGGCTAGCGAACGCAACTCCTGGTAGTAGAGCAGTCCAAAAACAGTGGCCAGTAGCGGCATCACGATCAGCATCAACAACATGAAGTGGCTCAGACCGGTGTCCAGGTAAGGCCAGACACGGCGGGGCAGCAGCCAGCGCAGAGCGCCGGACCACTGGGCGGACAGGCTGGCGTGTGGCTTGCACAAATCACCACAACGCGCATCCAGTGTGCAGCACAACGAGCAGATGGCACCCTGGTAAGCCGGGCAATGCGCCATGTCGGGTCCTTCGTACTCGCGCTCGCAAATCACACAGTGTTTCAGACTAAGGGGTTTGTAAACACCCGTATCACCCGGCGTTCGGGCGATGTAATAGCGCCCCTTGGTGGCCCAGGCGATCAGCGGTGCCGTAACAAACGCTGTACCCAATGCAATGACCGCTGAAAACGCCTGTGCCAATGGGCCGAAAACGCCCAGATAAGCCGACACCGATAACAGGGATGCGAGCCCCATCGCACCAACACCCACAGGGTTGATGTCATACAGATAGGCACGCTTGAACTCGATTCCTTTTGGCGACAGGCCCAAAGGCTTGTTGATGACCAGGTCCGCCACCACGGCCATCATCCATGCAATGGCAATGTTGGAATACAGGCCCAGCACATCACCGAGCGCCTGAAAGACATTCATCTCCATCAGCATGAAAGCGATCAGCGTGTTGAAAACCACCCACACTACCCGCCCCGGGTGGCTGTGTGTGATGCGCGAGAAAAAGTTGCTCCACGCCAGTGATCCGGCGTAAGCATTGGTGACGTTGATCTTGAGCTGTGACACCACAACAAATAGTGCCGTAGCGGCCACCGCCCAGCCATAGTTGGGGAACACGTATTCATAAGCTGCCAGATACATTTGGTTCGGGTCCACCGCGCGGTCCGGTGGCACCATGTGGGAAATAGCCAGCCAGGCCAGCAGGGCACCGCCGAGCATCTTCACGACACCCAGCACCACCCATCCCGGACCGCCTGCCAGCACACCAAACCACCATCTGCCGCGTGAGGCTGGCGTTATGGCTGGCATGAAGCGCAGGTAATCAGCCTGCTCCCCCATTTGGGTGATCAATGCGATGCCAACGGTTAGAGCTGCACCAAATAAATGCAAATCAAAACCGGTTGCCACGCTTTTTTCACCGATATAGTGCGAAATACCATTAAATGCACCAGGATCACGCATCAACACATATACAAAGGGCACAACCAACATCACCAGCCACAGTGGTTGCGTCCAGACCTGCAACCGGCTGATGGTGGACACGCCGTGTGTCACCAACGGGATGACCACCAGCGCACAAATCAGGTAGCCCCAAGTGGGCGGAATGCCCAGCGCCAGTTCCAGCGCGTAGGCCATGACCGCAGCCTCCAGTGCGAAGAAGATGAAGGTGAACGACGCATAGATCAGCGATGTGAGGGTTGAGCCGATGTAGCCAAAACCCGCACCTCGGGTGAGCAGGTCCATGTCCACACCGTAACGCGCGGCATACACACTAATGGGCAGCCCTGCCAGAAAAATAATCAGGCCAGTGGTCAGAATCGCCCAAAAAGCGTTCACAAAGCCATACTGCACAAGCAGTGTGGCACCCACTGCTTCCAGAATCAGGAACGAAGCAGCCCCAAAAGCCGTGTTGGCCACCCGCCACTCGGACCATTTGCGAAAGCTCTGCGGCGTATAGCGCAGGGCGTAATCCTCCATGGTTTCACTGGCCACCCAGCCGTTGTAGTCGCGACGGATTTTCACTACACGCTGTGGCGCGTCGGTCAACGGCGGTGATTCAGTCAGGTTTTGCACAGTCGGAACGTGCAGCTTTCATGCCATGCGACCGGCGTCCATCCGGCATTTGGCGTACCCGCGCACAGAAACAGGGCACGCGCCTTGCTTAATAATGATCAATCCTCCCAAACACCGCTGGCCGCCACACGCCTGAAATCCATGGAACTCACCCCCCGCGAAAAAGACAAGTTATTGTTGTTCACCGCTGCACTGCTGGCAGAGCGCCGCAAGGCACGTGGCCTCAAGCTCAACTATCCGGAAAGCATGGCCCTGATTAGCGCAGCGGTCATGGAAGGCGCGCGCGACGGGAAGACGGTCGCCCAGCTCATGAGCGAAGGCCGCAACGTGCTGACCCGTGACGACGTGATGGACGGCATCGCCGAGATGATTCCAGACATCCAGGTGGAAGCCACCTTCCCCGACGGCACCAAGCTGGTGACCGTGCACCAACCCATCGTATGAACACCCCCGGCTTGCCCGGTTCTTGTTAACAGACCCTGCTCATGGAGACCAAAATGAACCAAAAAATCAAATCCGCTCTTTTTTTTATATCGACTTGTGCAATATCCACGGTGGCCACAGCCCATATTGGGCTCGATAACCATGAACACACTGGCTTTCTGATCGGGTTTCTGCACCCTATCGGGGGCCTGGATCACCTGGCAGCCATGGTAGCCGTCGGTTTGTGGAGCGCACTGACAGCACGCCGTGCTGGCCCCGAGTTGCTGTGGGGCCCATTGTGTTTTGCCAGCATGTTGCTGGCGGGGGCTTTGATCGGCCTGCAGGGCATCACCATTACGGCCGTAGAACCCATGATTGCAGCGTCATTGCTGGTCACAGGTCTTTTGGTAATCGGCCGTCTACGCGTATCGGGCATCGCTGCGGCGCTCATCGTCGGCTTATTTGCAGTGTTTCACGGTTTGGCCCACGGTTACGAACTGGCCAGCAGTCCCAGTGCCTTCCAGACGCTGGCCGGCATGCTGACCGCCACCTTGATGCTGCACGCCACAGGTCTGGCATTGGGCTGGGCCCTGCGTTCTACCAGCGTATGGGTGCCCCGCATTGCTGGTGCTGCAGTGGCCCTGTCCGGCGGCGTGATGCTGTTGCAACTGGCTTGAGCTGCACACAGGAGTATCGCACCATGACCCCCGGCGAAATCATCACCGACGAAGGCGAGCACGCCCTTAACACGGGCCGACGTACCGTGACCCTGGTTGTACAAAACACTGCTGACCGGCCCATTCAGGTCGGCTCACACTATCACTTTGCCGAGACCAATGGCGCGCTGGGCTTTGACCGGGCTGCCGCGCAAGGTATGCGATTGAACATTGCGTCAGGTTCTGCAGTCAGGTTTGAGCCAGGGCAGCAACGTACCGTGGAACTGGTGGATTACGCAGGAGGCCGGGTTGTGTATGGCTTTCGCGGCTTAACGCAAGGAAAACTCTGATGGCAACCATTGGACGGCGTGCCTACGCTGAAATTTTTGGCCCAACCGTGGGTGACCGCGTGCGTCTGGCCGATACCAGCCTGCTTATTGAGGTTGAAAAAGATTACACCCTGGCAGCAGGCAGCTACGGCGAAGAGGTGAAGTTCGGCGGTGGGAAAACCATTCGCGATGGTATGGCGCAGTCACAGAAAATGCGCTCTGAAGGCGCCGTGGACTGCGTGATGACCAATGCGTTGATCATCGACCACACTGGCATCGTCAAGGCCGACATCGGCCTCAAAGGCGGGCGCATCGTCGCCATCGGCAAGGCCGGCAATCCTGATACACAGCCCGGCGTGGACATCATCATCGGCCCCGGCACCGAGATCATCAGTTGCGAAGGCAACATCGTCACTGCAGGCGGTATCGATTCACACATTCACTTCATCTGCCCTCAGCAGATTGAAGAGGCACTGGCCGCTGGAATCACCACCATGCTGGGCGGTGGCACCGGCCCGGCCACTGGCACCTTTGCCACTACCTGCACGCCGGGGCCCTGGAACATCGAGCGCATGCTGCAGGCTGCAGACGCCTTCCCCATGAACCTGGGCTTTCTGGGCAAAGGCAATGCGAGTCTGCCCGCAGCACTGCACGAGCAGGTGAACGCAGGTGTGATCGGGCTCAAATTGCACGAAGACTGGGGCACCACGCCTGCAGCCATCAGCAATTGCCTAGACGTGGCTGAGGACACCGACACGCAGGTAGCAATTCATTCCGACACGCTGAACGAGAGCGGGTTTGTGGAAGACACCATAGCCGCCACCAAGGGGCGCGGCCTGTGTGCATTCCATACCGAAGGTGCGGGAGGTGGCCATGCGCCCGATATTTTGCGTGTGGTAGGCGAGGCCAACTTTTTGCCCAGTTCCACAAACCCCACCATGCCCTACACCGTGAACACACTGGATGAACACGTGGACATGCTGATGGTGTGCCACCATCTGGACGCGGGCATAGCCGAAGACTTGGCCTTTGCCGAAAGTCGCATCCGCAAGGAGACCATAGCGGCCGAAGACATCCTGCAGGACATGGGCGCCATCAGCATGATGAGCAGCGACAGCCAGGCCATGGGCCGCGTCGGTGAAGTCATCATCCGCACATGGCAAACAGCGCACAAGATGAAAGCTCAACGCGGCTCGCTACCTGAAGACAACGCTCGCAATGACAATTTCCGCGCCAAGCGTTATATCGCCAAGTACACCATCAACCCGGCCATCGCCCACGGCATCAGCCACGAGGTGGGCAGTGTTGAGGTCGGCAAGTGGGCTGACCTCGTCGTCTGGAAGCCCGCGTTTTTTGGCATTAAGCCTGCGTTGATTCTCAAAGGTGGCTTCATCGCCATGGCCGCGATGGGTGACCCCAATGCGTCCATCCCCACGCCACAACCTGTTCACTATCGACCCATGTTCGGTTCGTATGGCGGTGCGCTGGCGCGCGGGTCACTGACCTTTGTGTCGCAGGCGGGGCTGAAAGCCGGTGTCAAGGAAAGGTTTGGCTTGGCCAAGAACGTGGCCGCGGTGAAAAACATCCGAGGCATCCGCAAGCAGCACATGGTGCATAACAGCTACCTGCCCAAAATGGAGATTGACGCTCAGACTTACACCGTGCGCGCCGACGGCCAGTTGCTCACCTGCGAACCCGCGGTAAGCTTGCCCATGACGCAACGCTATTTCCTGTTCTGATGCTCAAGATTTCTAAACTAATGCCCCAGGGCGCCGGGTTGGCCCCGGTACTGATTAAACGCGCCGCTACGGTCGAGCTTGACTGGGATATCCGCCAAAAAAGCCGCTTCGACGCCACCGATTCTGCCGGTCGCCAACTGGGCGTATTTCTGCCGCGCGGCACGGTGGCGCGCGGTGGCGATGTGCTGGTCGCTGAGGACGGCGCGCTGATTAGGGTGGTGGCTGCGCCGCAGTCCGTGCTACGCATCACGCATTGCTCCGAACACGGCACACCGTATGACCTGATTCGCGCCGCCTACCATCTGGGTAATCGTCACGTACCCATCGAGCTGAAGCCCGACCACCTGAAGATCGAGCCTGACCATGTGCTGGCCGACATGTTGCGAGCGATGCACCTCATCGTCAACACGGTGAATGAGGCATTCGAGCCCGAAAATGGCGCTTACGCCACTGGCGGTCATACAAACGCAGGGCACGGGCATGACCACGATGATCATGATCACGACCATTCCCACGAGCATGCAGCCACGCCAGCTGCTACAGGTCATGTGCACGGCCCGGGGTGCGGACACAACCACTGACCGCATCGCGCCATGCTTGACGCCAGCCTGATGCAGCTAATGTGGCTGGCTTCGCCAGCCCTGCCGATCGGTGGGTTTTCATACTCAGAAGGCCTTGAGGCTGCTGTGGACAGTTCGCGATCTGCTACGGAATCAGGAGCAAAAGACTGGCTGCTGGATCAGTTGCACATCAGTCTGGCACGATCTGATTTGGCCGTAGTCGCCCAAGCCATTCCCGCGTGGCAGCAAACCGACGCGCAGCGCATCGCCGAATTGAACGCGTGGGTTCTGCAGACTCGCGAGAGCAGCGAGTTGCGTCAGCAAAGCGAGCAGATGGGTCGCTCCCTGCTGGAATGGTTACGCAACCACACAACAGCAGGCGTGGAGCATATTGACCTGCTGGCTGGTCTGCAGCCCACCTATCCGATGGCTTTTGCATTGGCTGCTGCCTGCACCGGCGCACCGGTGCGCGACTGCCTGCTGACCTACGCCTTCGGCTGGGCCGAAAACATGACGCAGGCGGCCATCAAATCGGTGCCACTGGGTCAAAGCGCGGGGCAGCGTATCCTGTCTGCGTTGACGGCTGAAATCCCGGCTGCTATTGATCACGCTCTGGCACTGGACGACGACAGTCGACAGGCTTTTTCCCCCATGCTGGCCATCTTGAGCAGCCAGCATGAGATTCAGTATTCAAGGCTCTTTAGATCGTAAACGACCTCTAATCCTCTCCTTTATTGCGCAAGTAGCTCCTCAATCAATAGCAATCACCATGTCCACACTGCATCACATTCCTAACCGCACCAAGAACCTGCCCCCCCTGCGCGTGGGGATCGGCGGCCCTGTGGGTTCTGGCAAGACCACGCTGCTGGAAATGCTGTGCAAAGCCATGCGCGAGAAATATGACCTGGTGGCCATCACCAACGACATCTACACAAAAGAAGACCAACGCATCCTGACCGTCAGCGGCGCCCTGCCTGCCGATCGCATTATGGGCGTCGAAACCGGTGGTTGCCCGCACACTGCCATCCGTGAGGATGCCTCCATCAACCTGGAAGCCATCGACCGCATGCTGGTGGAGTTTCCCAATGTCGACGTGGTGTTTATCGAGAGCGGTGGCGACAACCTGGCCGCCACCTTCAGCCCTGAACTCAGCGACCTGACCATTTACGTCATCGACGTCGCCGCCGGCGAAAAAATCCCCCGCAAGGGTGGCCCAGGCATCACCAAGAGCGACATGTTCGTCATTAACAAGACCGATCTGGCGCCATATGTTGGCGCTGATCTGAATGTCATGCGCGAAGACACCATCCGCATGCGTACCCCAACCAACAAACCCCTCAAACCCTTCGTCATGACCAACCTGAAGACTCTGGATGGCCTGAAAGATGTGATTTCTTTCATCGAAACCAAAGGCATGCTGCAAGCCAGCTAAAATACGCGCTCTGGAAGCTTGGCCGAGCGGTTTAAGGCACCGGTCTTGAAAACCGGCGAGGATGTGAGTCCTCCGTGAGTTCGAATCTCACAGCTTCCGCCAGCAGTCTCGACTTTGCAATTGTTTTACACACGCCTTGTCAGCTGATTGCCACAATATCCCGTTGTAATTGGCAACACTACCGCCCCAACACTTTGCCCCGGGATCCAGCATGAAAAAACTTCTGACAACCTTGATGGTGCTTGGTACGCTTTCCTGGTCTGCCCTCGCCCAGACAGATGCGCCAGCGAACAGTCGATGGAGCTGGCTACCCTGGTTGAAAGACAAGGCCCCTGCAATCAGCACGGCCAGCACCGCTTCCGGATGGACACGGTACTTTGCGAACCAGGTCGTTTTTTTCCCCGGCATCGGTCCGTTGGCCAATAACGACTGCAGGGTTTACCCGGATTTTTGTGCACGGGTACTGCCCGACGGCAGAATCGATGCCCCAGGTTACAGCCCGCTAGGTGGATTTGGTGGCCGAAGGATATTTGATGCTCCTGTAGGCAACACCCCAATCCCGTATGTGACAGTAGGCTGCTCCAGCCCGAACCCAATCCAAAACTGGATTGGCCCGATATTCACGGATGAGCAAAGGGCAAAAGGGCTGCCACCGGGTTCATGGGGCCTCATTGGAAACCCTGCCTTTGTACAGTGCGAAAGTTCGCGTTAGCCTTGAGCCCGAATAGGTAGGTAGGTCATTCTTGTAGAAACAACGCCTGCAAATCGCTTAAGAAATCAAACCCGCGCACGGTAGGTTTGACCCGGTTAAAGTCCCGCTCAATTAGCCCCTTGCGTTCAGCCTCTGCCAAACCATCTTGAATGG
>ERZ795056.2816-NODE-2816-length-19011-cov-9.117799_pt1 | contig 19011 bp, 9 predicted proteins | sample MGYA00375140_ERZ795056 | MGnify/ENA primary metagenome ERZ795056 (study PRJEB30185, sample SAMN05720227) | activated sludge metagenome | isolation source: Anaerobic digester | place: USA | collected 2015-03-09 ... | reverse complement strand
AGCAGGCCACTGGATTTGTCGACTTCGTATTTCGTCCGCATACCAGTTGAAATCTCAATCAATGCATGCACCCGTCCGCTTTCCGGATCAAATCCGGAGGGGACTTCGTGCCAGGGATGTTGAATCATGTTTCAAAGGTAGAGAGCTGATGTAAGAACCCCAACAAGGCAGACTAAATTCACTGGACAGAGAATCCGTCCAACTTCGAAACCAATAAAAGTCAAGTCATGCAAATGATTTTATTTTAGCATACCAAATTAATAACTTAGGTTTGCCTAATATTATGAATTCCGCAGGCCTTAATTCTTTCATCTTCATTCTGTTCAGCCTTTGGCAGACGCAGTTGTATGCACAGAAAAATGAGGTTCAGGGAAAAATCCGGGATGCCGGAAATGAGTCATCCATTGGTTTTGCCCAAGTGAAACTGCTGCCTTCCGGACGGGGATATTCATCCGATGAAACAGGCCTGTTCCGGTTTCCGGTGCTGGCGGTTCCGGACAAACAGATTTGCATTGCCGCAGCCGGCTACGTGACCGATACCTTCCTTATCGGGAAAGGAAGCTTCCAGGTTTTTCACCTTCAGCCTAAAAACCGGGATCTCGATGAAGTGGTGGTGAGTGGGACAATGAACGAAGTGCAACGGAAAGAATCGATACTTCCAATTGAAGTGTACACACCCGCATTGTTCCGGAAAACCTGGGCACCGTCATTGATGGAGTCGGTGAACATGATCAACGGTGTTCAACCCCAGCTCAACTGCAATGTGTGCAGTGCGGGTGATATTCACATCAACGGTTTAGAGGGGGCTTATACCATGATTCTGATCGACGGAATGCCCATTGTATCGTCCCTGTCCACGGTTTATGGTCTGGCCGGAATCCCTCAATCGCTGATTAAACGGATTGAAGTGGTGAAAGGTCCTGCCTCCACGCTGTATGGTTCCGAGGCATTGGCCGGTGTGATCAATGTGATCACCAAAGATGCCGGAAGTGCTCCCATTGTCCGGGCAGAACTATCCGGAACGTCGATCGGGGAAATCTCCTCTGACATTTCAACCAAATGGAAAGCGGGGAAACACCAGGCTTTGCTGGGGGTGAATCTGTTTCACTACGGAATCCCCAAAGACATCAATGGCGACAACTTCACCGATCTGGCTTTGCAAAAACGAATTTCGATTTTTAATAAATGGGACTTCCGTTCTAAAACCCAGGGCAAAAAATCATTGGCTGTTCGTGTGTTTGCCGAAGACCGTTGGGGCGGGGAAATGCAATGGTCGCCACGCTGGGAAGGAAGTGATTCGGTATACGGCGAATCGATTGTCACCCGCCGGGCAGAACTTTTAGGAACTCTTCCCCTTTCACAAAACGGTCAACTCAAACTCGATTATTCATACAATTATCATTTTCAGAATTCATACTACGGACGGAATCACTTTCTGGCGTTTCAGCACACCGGTTTTGCCCAACTGATCTGGTCCGGATCGAAAGAGAATCTTCACTGGGTGTCCGGCATTCCGGTTCGGTTTATGTTGTATGATGACAACACACCGGCGACACAGGTTTCAGAAGTAGAGAAAGTCCGGAATCAGAATGCCCGGACTTTTCTGCCTGGCATCTTTGCACAGGCCGATTATCAGGTCACACCAAAACTTTCTGTACTGGCTGGTATGCGGTACGATCACCACTCGGTACATGGCCACATCCTGACACCCCGCACCGGAATGAAATGGAAAATGAATTCTGACCACAGCATCCGTGCTTCCGGTGGAAGTGGTTTTCGGGTAGTGAATCTGTTTACCGAGGACCATGCCGCACTCACAGGTGCACGGCAGGTAGTGATTGCCCGGTCTTTGAACCCAGAAAAAAGCTGGAACATCAATTTGGGTTATCAGGGATACTTCGCTCACAAAAACGGATTCAGCAATCTGGAAATCAACGTGTTCTACAGTCGTTTTTCAAACCAGATTATTGGCGACTTTGATTCGGATCCGGATAAAATCATCTACGACAATCTGAATGGCTATGGAATTTCGAGAGGTGTTTCGCTGAATTATGAGCGAAATTTTGAAAACGGATGGAAAGCGATGGCAGGCATAACCCTGATGCAGGTGTTTCGAATGAACCGAACCCACGATGGTCCGTTGGAAAAAATCCAGCAACAGTTTGCCCCACCAGCGTCCGGTACATTCAGTCTGGGTTACAAAACCGGAAGATGGATGGTGGATCTGACAGGGCGAATCAACGGACCGATGAAACTCCCTGTTTTTCCCAACGATTTCCGGCCTGCCTGGTCTCCTGTTTACCCCCTGGTGAATCTACAGGCGAGCCGTCAGTTTCTGCATGGTTTTGAGCTTTTTGCCGGTGTCCGCAACCTTCTGAATTTCATTCCCAAAAATCCGATTCTTCGTCCTTTCGATCCGTTTGACAAATCAATTTCGACCGACAATCCGAACGGTTATACGTTTGATCCCTCGTACAATTATGCACCGGTTCAGGGCATGACAGGATATGCCGGAATCCGCTGGACACTTGAATAGAATCTTGCCCGAACCCGTTTCTGAACAGGAACTCAATTTTCTGGAATCGAAACCAGATTCTCAATTATGTTTACAATTCTGAAATAAACACGGGCTGAGGTTGAAACGTTTTTTACAAATCATTGGAATTCTGGTACTGATCGCAATCGGATCGATTTTATTGTATTCCGGCTGGCTATACATTTCCATTTCTCTTCGAAAAGACACGCACAACCTAAGCCAGCAGATCGACAGAGAATGTCAATATTACCTGGATCGAAAAAACACACCTGGCCTTGCTTTGGCTTTGGTGAAAGGTGACACCATTCTCTATAAATCCTTCGGTGTAAAAAATCTGGTTACCGGAGAAACCATCGACACATCTACCTTATTTGAACTGGGCGATCTCACGATTGTATTCACCACATCACTGGCCGAACTGCATTCGCGGAAAGGACTTTTCAACTGGAACGACCACCTCTATAATTCCCTGCCAGCAGATAGAGTTCCCTCCCTGGACGACGGTACCACTCTGCTGCATCTGGCAACGCACACCGGCGGGTTTCCCCGCATTCAACAGGAATTGCTTGATACAGCCCGGCTCCATCCTTGCAATCCGTTCGAGAAATTATACCGGTCACATTCCGATTATTATTACCGGAGTCCGGCTGATAAAAAAGCACCGGGCTGGCACAATTATCAATATTCCGAGATTGCCATTTCTCTTCTGGGCGATGTGATGGAATACAAAGCGCACCGCAGTTATGAAAACTTGCTGGTGAACGACATATGTGCCCCTTTGGGTATGAAAAAAACAAGTCTGATTCTCCGCGATTCTGCCTTGCTGGCAAAAGGTCACGATATAAACGGGAACGTGACATGCAACTGGCATTTTCCGGTATTGCAGGCCAGCGACGCCATCCGAAGCAACATTGTAGATATGAGTATTTTCCTCAAAGCACAGCTTTTCAACAACAGTTCACTGTATGATGTATTCCACAATACCCATCAGAAAGTGGTGTCCTTTCCCATCGGTGCTATGGGGAAAGGATGGAACATCGACAATTTCACCGGTCAGCTTACCGGCTCCGGACCAATACTCTGGCATGGAGGCTGTACAGGAGGTTTTTCATCGTACATGGCGTTTTGTCCGGAAAAGAAAACCGGGATTGTGTTACTGGCCAATCAGAACAATCCGTTGCTGGAAAAGATGGGACTTGATCTCCTCAATGAAGCGCTTCTTACTTCATTGAAGTAAACCTGCTGAGCACAGTTCTGCCTGTCAGAATCCGAGGTTGGTGGAAAACTTAAAGGCAACATTATCGAGATAGCCTTTGAGTGCATATGGACCATACCGAATAAAAATACCGGCACCAATTCCCAGGTTGAGGCCAGTCAATGGTATCACGAACAGGTCGTTGAGGAAAAGTCCGCTTTCAAAATACCCTTTGGGCATATCCTGAGCTTTGATAAACCGATGGTTTTCCGGATTCCCAAGGCGGCTCCATCCCATGTTGTGAACAAAACTGAAATACGGACGGTAGGGCAATGTTGAAATCTGCATTTTGGTAAACTTATGGGAGAAGAACACACTCACATACCGGTCCTGCAGAAACTCATTGTACCGCATGGTTTCAAAACTGTTGTAGGAAAGAAGAGAAAAATCGCGGTACGAAGCACGGTTTGAAAACAGCAAGGGGTATGAAACCTGACCTTTCTGCCAACCTGCCACACATTGAATTCCGATTTCACCAAACCCCAGAATTTTGCGTGTCCACTGCATTTTGGCCTCCAGCCTAGTAAATGTGAAGGCATCTCTGGAAACGCCTTTGTACCCCTGTGCTATCTGAAGCCAGAAAGCCGGGTAATCCGACTTGAGGCTGAATTTTTCATTTCCCAACCTGGCAAACTGCTCTCCCGGCGACCAATGCAGATCGGCTTTCAGTTCAGCCACGTCTGTGCCAGTGGCGTTCGAATCGGGTACAAACTGATACGTGTAAAGGTAATTGCGCCTTCCCCCTTCTGCAGAAAGACGGGTAAAGACATTGGGAAGCCACTGTTTATCCCAACCCACTTCGGCAACATTGACGGCATCAAACCTCGAAATCCGGATCAGACGAAGCTGTTCGGTCGGGTATTGAAGATTGTTAAACGCAAATTGAAAAATACCGGGTTCGGCCAGATCGTTTTTCCATTGGGCGTAGAATGAATTCCGGTCATTGAGAAAGTAGCGGTAATTCAGACCGAACTTCCACTGTTTGTCTTTGAGTCCTTTGGCAAAATAACCACCGCCCTGGTGTTTTTCTGACCAGAGCTCTGTCGATTGCAAACCGAGACCAAGACGGAGTCCTTCCCGGTCGTTCACTGTGATTGCTTTCCGGAACACTACATCCACCCGACCAAACGGAATCCGGCCGGCGGCCAGTTTCTGTCCGAATGTGAGGTAGCGGTCCACACCTCTCAGTGATCCAACACTTTCGTAATACTGATACGTATTTTTGTCCTGCTGGCTCAGTCTTTCCTGACGGAGTCGTGCCGGAAAAGCAGATTCTTTGTTGAGATCTTCATTCTGAAACTCAAAAATCACTTCATCAAACCGGACACTATCGGGCTTATCCAGTTTCAGCACGTTGAATAAATAGGTTTTGCTTGATGCGGTGATGGGAATTTTGAGAGCACCCAGCCGGTTTGTCTGGTAGGTGGTTTTGATTTCAGACGGAAACCATCGTCCGGATGGTAGTAACTCACATTTCTGTAGGAGGCTATAGGTACTTTCTCTGTCAAATGCCGGCCACATCTGGAACCCGATCACACCCATTGGCGATTTGGCCACATAGATAAAACCCTGGAGCAATTCTTTGTTTCGCAGTGATTTCGGATTGAATTTGATGATGTACACCGTTTGGGAATCCATCCGGATGCTGTCGGTCATAAAGAAAATGTACCGTTTCCCCGGACGGCCCGCCAAAGGTGAAATATATCGTTTGGAACCAATCCTCAGAAAAGGCTCATACACACTTAAAGGCTCAAATCCCGAAACAAGTGAAAGGGCCGGAGGCTTATTGATACCCGAAACCCGGGAGGCAATCACGCGTTCCTTCTGCTGAAAACGTGATTGAAACAATCGCTCCGAAGCCGATTCCATCAGGAAAATGTGGTGGTCCGTTGAAAAGTTATTCGACCGGACGGGTGAAAAAAGCTGGATCAGATTATCGAGGTAAATCTTCAGTGCCGAGAAATACTGGGTGCTGATCAGAATCTTGTTGTAGCTCTGATACTGAAAGTTTCGTTCCTGCCTTGGGTCTGCTTTCGAACGATTCTTCAGCAGTGTTTTTATTATGCTTTTGGCAGGCCCCATCGTAATGGTCTGAAATGTAAAGGGATGAGCGAAATACAAATAGGCTTTCACCGAATCTTCACTGGCCAGATTTACTTCTGCTTCCAGATACTGATAGGCCATCACCGTCACTTTTACAGGACCATCCGGAACGGAAACCGTGAAATTGCCCTCCATATCACCCATCCATTCAGAGCCACCTTCTACAACGATTTTCGGGAATGGGATGGCAATACCAGTAGCGGCATCTTTGGAAAATCCATGCACAATCCGGTTCCCGGCAAATGCATTACCAGCCAATAGAATGAAACAAAAGATGCCCGTCAGAAACAGGCTTCTTAACTGAACCATAGAGTGTTAACCAGGCGATTACCGGATGATGTAGAGCTTTCCAAAACCTTTGGTAAAGGTATGGTCGGCAGCCGTCTCCCGTTTGGCAAAAGTAATGCCCTCTTTCATTACAACCCGGTATAAATACACACCATTTGCAAGTCGGTCGCCAAATTCATCGGTGGCGTTCCAGCGATAGGAGGTGATGTTGTTTCCGATGCGCAGAGGACCCAATTCGGATTTCATGATCTCCCTCACCACTTTTCCGGTTACCGTCATAATCTGAATTTTGAAATCTTCCGGCATTTCACCTGTGAGAGTAAACACCCACTGACAGGATGTGGAAAACGGATTGGGGTAAGGATAAAAATTGGTTATGGTATTCTGATCCAGGACATTGAACTCCACCTGATACACATTGCTTCCGGACAAATTGCCTTTCACATCTGCTCCCTGAACTGCCAGCCGGTAAATTCCGTTTTCAAGCTTTTCGGGACGGTATTCAAGACGGAACAGATTATCCGGTCCGGCGGGATACACTTTCACCTGAGGAGAATTGAACGGAATCCGCTCTGTCTGGCAGCCTGTACAAGGACGGGTGATCAGCAACACCATGCCTGAAGTATCCGATTTGATCAGAAACTTATTCTCATCTTTCAGCGAAACGGAAACCAATGGTGTATTGGAAACAAAGTCGCCATTCATGATTTTGACACCATCAAATGTGACATCCAGAACCGGTTGAAAATGATCTGCCGCTACCCGGAACGGTATGTTGAGGGCATTGTTCTCATAGTACTCCTCTGGCTGAATCCGCGGATTGACAAAGGCCAGCAACTGATTGTTGCCCGACTTTCCAAGCGTACTGAATTTTGGATAGGAGAACAGTAAGGTACTGTCCGGCTTCAGTTTGCCCAGAAGTTTTTCCTGCGTCAAATTTCCGTTCATATAAAAATGAACCTTTACAGAATCTGTAAATTCTTTGTTTGAAATATTGGTGAAGGCAAAACGGAAACCAACGGAGTCTCCTTCCTGAAGCAAGCCTGGCTGGTATTCCCTGATTGGAATAAGGGTTGTGTTGATGACTCCTTCCGGAACACCTTCGTACAACACCATCCAGCGTTTCAGTGAAGAAGGAGTAAAAAACGTACTGTCATTCACAGCAGCCCGCAGTTGAAGATACGGGAAGGTATCGGCATTGATGGAGGTCAAATCCAGAGGGAATGAAACGATTTGTTTTTGGAGGACGGTATCTTTTCCGTTCAGGCGGATGCCGATTAACTCAATATTGTTCCGGTCGGAGATGGGCGTTTCACCCTCCGAAAATCGCCTGATGAGCGTTTTCCATTGAGACGCCGGTCCGATTTTCGTGGATGTAATCAACCCTGCAGAACAGGCAGATTCAACCGATTTTTTCAAATTCAATGTTTGCCGGTTAGCAGGAGCTCCGTTCACCAACGGAAGCAGTACTGTGGCTTGTCCCGGGCTTGGGTTGATGGTTTTCTTTCCGAAAATGATGAACGGATTTCCATTCTGAAGACCTGCCAGAGCCTGAACATCCACTCCTATCAGTGGCAATACATCATTTCCATATTTCCGCAGACTGTCCATTACAACGGAATCAAGCGGAAACAAAATCACATAATCGCCTTCATTCACCCTTGCGTTGATGTAATTCTGGAAATACACCCTCAGGGTATTGTAACTTTTGGTCATTTCGAAAATATTCACAGAAAATGGAAGTCGCCCACAACCTGTGCCATAGTACCCGATTGGGTCATTCGAATAATTCCAGAATTTGGGTTTGAGGCTGCAACGATCGAGGGTTACGGCCCCAATTCTTGGATAGCCAGGCTTATAGCAGTCCGACGAACTGATGGATCCATTGAATACGGAAATCCCATCGAGCAACAAGGAATACAATTCCGGACCTTGTTTACTTCCTCCTGAAACCGAAATATCAATGAATGACTCCTGAGTCGGAAACTCCCACCTTCGGGAAATAAAATTCTTTACCAGTCCCACATCTTCTGATCCCCTGAACTGAAAGAAATGCGATTGCGCCCAACCATTGGACGAATTCTTGATGTATTCAAAACTCATGTGGTACCAGGTGGTGTCAGCCGGACTTAACTGATCTGCAAACCGGACCCGCCAGTAAAACACCGTGCTGTCGATATCCAATGGAAGAAGGTAATTCCATGAGCAAAGATTGCCTGCCAGAATTTCGGGGGATTGGGTAAAAATGCCCTGACTACTGTTAAAACGGGCTGAAGTATCGATCTGGAAAATGTATTTCCTGCCAGGTGAGAAAAAGTCGGTCGACTGAACCGTTAGTTTCACATTCCGGCTACCGACAATGGCGTAGTTTTTGGGAAAAATGGGTAAGATGCCGGAAGCAGGTACAAAATACTCGATGAATCCCACGTTGTTGGATTCATTCATTTCATCCACATCATTGAGAAAATCAAGGGTCACCTCAAAACGATTATTCCCTGAATAATTAAATCCTTGTGATTGTGGCAAATCAAAATAGAAAGTGTCTTTATACGACACTGGTTTTACCTGATAAATGAAATCGCTGTTTAAACCATCTGAGTACCGCCTGTTAACACGAATCTTCAACGAATCCCGGATGCTGCGACCGAAGTTGCTCACAATCACACCGAGCTTCAAAGAAGCAGAGCCTGCGTTGGGGTTTGACGAAGCCAGAAAAACTTCGGAGTTATCTGTCTTATAGTCAGGCTTTGATGCCGCAAAAATCCGGATGACCGGATCGCCATGCATCATAAACTGGTGCATAAAAGACGAATCGAGCTGTGGTTCTGCCGACAAAACAGACAAATATTTCCGCATACACTCCTTCTGAATCACACCAAAAGGCTTCCCGAAGAGAGCCGAATCGGTGAAGGCCATATCGTAAAATGTGTTGATATGCCTTCTCAGATTTGCAGAAAGCCCCTCATCAGAAGCGGCCCAGAACATGACGGCACCTTTATTGGGAGTGAAAATCCAGTTCTCGTTCAGAGACTGATCTGCTTCATAAATGTTACCGGTAAAACACCCGTTTACGATGACAAGCGGATACTTTCCGGCATTGTTAAATCCCTGTGTCGGATCGGAAGCCTGCCCGATTTCCACATCCGGCGATGTTCTGGAAGAGTGACCAAACAAGTTCAGCAGCGATATGCCCCGGTTGAGGACAGCTCTCATATCGACGTACTCAATGGTTTGATTGGATGATTTATTGAACGTGCTCACCGAAGCTCCCATATATGGACCCTGAATTTTTGGCCGCAGTTCATTGTTCATAATGTTGGTGAACGAGCTTTGTTCGAGTGGAGTGAGCCCACCTGAGATATGGAACACATTTTTCTTCCACAGATCATCATAGGCAAAGCTTTCTGTTTCCTTCACCTTGTTTAGGTAGGTCATCACATGGGTAGGAGTATTTGCTGCCAACCGACCAACGGGAAAGGCAATCGTTCGTCCGGGTTCACCGAGGCCAACTGCGTAAGCATTATCCGAAGCTGGCATTCCAAAGGTAGGAATCAGGTTCATGGACGAATAGAATCCCGCAAAACGGTTGTTCACGGTGATGCCTTTTCCCATGAGGAAAAGAGCCTTTACATTCACTTCATTCTGAACGAAAAAGCCACATAAGTTCCGTACTGATAATGGATTACGGTCACCATAGCCAAAACGCTGATATACTTCTGACATTTCGAGGACGAGTACTTTGTGGCTACCACCTTCCATACTTTCACGGTAGGATTTATAGGCCAGAACCGGATCGGCAACAGAACCAACCGGCTTCCTCAGATTCGGGTGAGTGACGATGATGTAGTCGAAATTAACCGGATTAAAAGAAGTAAACTGACATTTTTCCACCTGACCCGGATTCACCAGATAAACCTGTGACTGAATGCACATTTTCCGGGTTTCAGCCGTGTTGCTGATTCCGGCTATGTAACTGCCATTCTGAAATCCAACACCAACCCGGATGGGATTGAACGGATCGGTGACATCATACAGTTCAGGCGCCGAAGAAACATTATCAAACCGCACCCTGGAATAATTGGTGGGATTCGGATGAAGGTCGAAATTAAGACTGGTAAATCCCTGGGGCATCTGAAACGTTGCCGGATACTCAACCTGCGCATAGGCTACTGAAACGTTGGTCGTCCCTCTCGGAGCAGGCCAGATGTGTAAGGTTCCGTTTTCAATCAGATTGGCATTGAACGGCTTCCGGAACAAATAACTGCTTCTGCCGGCAAATCGAAAGGTGTCCAGAGTAATCAGATTGTTGCTCACGATCACTTCCACTTTGTGATTTACCGATTGCCGGCCGTATTGCAGAAGTTCCAGAACCGGTTGCGGCCCACCGAGATAAAGATTCGAAATATTCTTGACAGCTGTGTACAAAAATTGATTGTAACTACCGACCACATCACCATATCCTACCGAATAACTGCGTCCGCACCAGCCTTCACCTGGAGTGAAATAGCTGGAAAAAGTGACATCTCCTCTGAGGCCTTTTCCCAGTGAATAATTGTCGTAAAGAAAGGTAGAAGCTTTGCGCCAGTGGAACGATTCAAACGGAACAGAAGTATTGTTGTTCAATCCGTTATTCACCACTCGTTTCCCATCCAAAGCAGAAGAATACGTTAAAAAATAGTGTGCTGTATCGTCGTAGACAGAACGGAATTCGTTGCGGGCACCCATTGGTTTCTGATACATTTCCACTTCAGTGATTCCGTCATTCATCCTTCCGGCAAAGTCGATGTAGTCGTTTCCATCCAGAAAATTATCATTTCCTGAATTCACATAAATCGCCTGTTCCTTTCCTCGTCTGAAGACCTGAAAACCAGCTGCATTCAGATTCGAGACATTCCCGAAATGCTGGTTAATCATGCTCACCGGAATCCGGTAAATACCATCTTTCGGAACCTTGATCTGCATATAAGTCTGGTTGAGTTTGACCCAATCGATGAATGTAGGGCTGGTCTGTCCAAAACTTGCCAGAACAATGCCAAGGTAAAGTAGCCCCAGGAGAATCCAGTGGCGGGGTTGCAATGAGCGCTTATTGAGTGAAAATGTTAACATAACAGGTTTAGAATGAAGCTTTCAGGCTGAAAACATGACTATAGAGTGCCTCGGCCTGGTTGCCCAGATCGGTAATGGCATAATCGATCGAAACGGCTTTCCAACGGAGTCCGATTCCAAAATTAATCTGATAATTCCAGTTTTCACCCTGTTCGAAATTTTTGATTTTCTGCCAGCTGCCAATGCCTCCACGGATTGCCACAAGATTATATGCCTTCACTTCAAGTCCGAAGCGGGGATCAATGGAAAGAAAATTCGATTTGATGACGGTATTCCTTTTCCCGTCGAATGTTGTGACCAGGTCGAGAGCCGGAGTCACTAAAATCCGGTCTTTCCAGAAAGGGACGGTCCGACAAATTCCCAGGGTCCAAGTGGGCAGGGTAATCTCAACAGAAGAAACCGGAATGGCATTGTCTGTCTGGGCAAAAACACTTTCAAATTCGCTGGTGTTGTATGCCCAGGCATTGTAGGTGGTGGACACATCCCTCGCCATCAGGCCCAGCTTCCATTGTTTCCAGCGATATTTCACACCGGCATCCAGACCAAAACCCCATGCATTGGCAAACTTTCCTGCCTTACGGTAAATCACCTTGAAATTCCCTCCGACCGACAACCCTCTGATGCCCACATTGCGTCGGCCATAGCTGAAAAGGTATGCATTATCTACGGAAGAAAAGGTAGAAATCCTTCTGTAATCGACCTGACCATTGTCAATCAACAACCGGGTATCCGGAATATCATCGACCCCAAACCGGATATAGGAAAACCCAATGGTGGAAAGTGAGTCAATTTTTGTGGCAACAGAGGCATAATCATAGTTGGCAATACCGCCAAAATAGCTGGCATGCATCACGCTGAATTCTGATTTCTTTTCCAGTTCGGAAAGTCCGGCCGGATTCCAGTATGAGGAAGTAACATCCGATACAAACGCGGTTTGGGCTCCCGACATGGCCATTCCTGTGGCACCGGTACCGATGGACAGGAATTCATTGGAATACTTGGGTGCCCTCCATTGTCCAAAGGAAAAGAGGACAGGCAGTATCGCAAAGAGGCAAGTAGCTAAATATCTTATCATTATAGGGTATTCTGTTGCGAACATAGGCCAGAAATCCAATTTACATCGTGGTAAAATTCTATAAGTTAGAAAGATGTAATCTTTTCGGTCAAATCGTTGCAGCGCAAAAAATTTGATTTCAAATTGCCACCGGTATTATTTGAATGGAACTGACTATCCTATGCACATGAAATCAACCTTCCGGCTCCTCCTTGTGTTATCCTTTTTCGGAAACAGTTTCCGGATGATGGCAGGAAACGATGGCTTCTCATTTGGTCCCAGATCCATGGGAACCGGCCAGATTACCACCCTGTTTACCGATGTATGGGCTGCCCATAACAACATCGGAAGTCTGGGATGGCTAAACAGAGGCGGAGTGGCCGCTTCGTTTGAAAACCGCTACAACTCATCCGCATTTAACCAGATCGCTGTAACCGCTGCCACCACACCCGGAAAATTTGGTGCCTTTGGATTTGGCGCCTCCCGGTTCGGATCCGATCTGTTCAACCAAACCCGTGCCCAGATTGGCTGGGCAAAAGCATTTGGCATTGCGTCCATTGGAATTCAGGGACAATGGTACCAGGTCCAGGCCAGCGAATTCCCGGCCCGGAATCATTTCCTCCTCAATTTTGGTGGCCATGCAAAACTGACGCCCAAAGTGAGTTTTGCCGCTTCCATTTCCAACATCACCCAAACCAAAGCATCCGATTTCCAGAACGAAAAACTGCCCACCATCGCCAAAGCAGGTGTCTCTTTTACGCCGGTAAAATCAGTGTTGCTTCTGGCGGAAGTGCAAAAGGACCTTGACCAGAAAGCCCTTGTGAAAGCGGGTATCGAATACGAAATCCGGACAAACCTTTGGATTCGCACCGGATTCACCACCGAGATCCAACTGGCCACCGGAGGAATTGCCTTCAAATGGCGGGATTTGCAACTGGATTACAGTATTTCCAACCACCCCCAACTGGGATGGAGCAATGGAATCGGTTTGCAGATGATTCTTGGCAAAGAAAAAACTGCCTCCACCGGAGCCGTAAAAACAGCCGATCCTGAAAAATGATGAAGCGATCTCTTCTGTTTCTTCTGCTGGTTCTTGCTTTCGTTGGAAAGGCAATAGCGCAGACCTATCCTCGTCCGGAAATCCAGGTGGAAGACTTCATTGAAAAGCTGTTCAACCTCCAGAGTTCGGATGCCAACTATGAAGATCTGTATGAACAGATGCTTCTTCTCTATTCCAATCCAATTGACCTCAACAACGCCTCACCGGAAGAACTCCGCAATACCTATATATTAAGTGAACAACAGGTCCAGCAATTGTTGCTGCACCGTCAGAAAACCGGACGGCTGCTTTCTATTTACGAACTGCAAAGTGTACCGTCTTTTGACCTTCAAACCATTTATGCTCTGCTGCCCTTTGCCGTGGTGAATGAAGTGCCGCAGAACCAGGACAACAAAGGCCTCCTTACCCGAATCCGGGAAGCCTCGAACAATAGTCTGATTCTGCGGACAACCCGCACACTGGAACAACAAAAGGGATACACCGATGCCTTGCCCGATCCGAATGGGGAATTGCCGAAACGCTACCTGGGAGATAAAAACAAACTCTTTGCCCGGTACCGGATCAGCCACCCAAAAGACTTCAGTCTGGGCTTCACCACCGAAAAAGACCCTGGCGAGCAGGTGATGTGGAGTCCATCCAAAAAAGTGTACGGCATGGATTTCTGGTCGGCCCACCTGTTGCTTGAAAACCGCGGTATTTTCAGGAAAATCGTGTTTGGCGATTATCAGTTTATGTTTGGTCAGGGGCTGGTGTATTCGGCCGGATTTGCAGTTGGAAAAGGAGCCGAGCCAGTGAATACGGTCCGAAGATCGAGTCTTGGGCTCCGTCCGTATACTTCGGTGCTGGAAGGCATGTTTTTTCGGGGTGCCGGTGCGACCATGGCATTGAAAAACATTGAGATTACCGTTCTGGGCAGTCAGAAATTTGTGGATGGCAATATTCAGTCGTCCACCGACACACTCGATACCGATGTGTCTGAAGATTTTGCGTCTTCGATCAACATAACCGGCTTTCACCGGACCGAAACCGAACTGGCCAGCAAACACAGCAACAAGGAAACCATGTTAACGGTGGCCGCTGTATACAAAGAACCAACAGGCCGGTATGAGGTTGGCGTTCTTGGTACCACGGTGAAATATGAGTTCCCCATCATCCGTAGGCCCAGTATTTACAATCAGTTCGACTTCAACGGCAATCAGAACCAGAATCTGAGTGTAAGCGGACAGTACAACTACCAGAACTTTTCCTTCTTCGGAGAAGCAGCTGCCAGTAAAAGTGGTGGCCATGCCGCCGTGGCCGGTCTGGTAGGTAGTCTGGGAAAGGGCATTGATGTGAGTATGGTGGTTCGCGATTATTCCCGCGATTACCATGCCTTTTACAGCAACGGATTTGGAGAAGCCACCCGCAACGTAAACGAACAGGGAATCTACTGGGGACTGAAATACAGGTTCCATCCTAAGTGGCAGGCGGCAGTGTACTACGACCGGTTCCGGTTTCCGTACCTGAGCTTTCAATCCGACGGACCATCCGGAGGGCAGGAGTATCTGGGCAGACTGACTTACTCCCCAAGCAAAACTGTTTCGATGTTTGTTCAGTACCGGGACGAAACCAAACTTCGGAACCTTTCCGGAAACACAGGAAAGACTGACTTCCTCTCTCCTACTCATCGTCAGAACTGGGTGATCCAGGCCGATGCCAAAGCCAACAGCTGGCTTTCATTCCGGACCAGGGTGCAGGGAAGTCGCTGGCATCAGGAACGTGGATCGTCGCCAAGAACCGGCATTTCGCTTTCGCAGGACCTCAACATTGATCTTGGAAAAGTGAGCATAAGCAACCGGTTCAGTCTGTTCGACACCGACGATTACAACACACGCCAGTATTTATACGAGAAAAATGTGCTGTATGCCTTTTCCATCCCGGCTCTTTATGGGCGGGGAACAAGAGTGTATAGTCTGATTCAGTACAGTCCGACCCGTAAGATTGACATCTGGTTCCGGATTGCCCGCACTTTCCAGAAAGACCAGAAGACGATTGGTTCAGCTCTGGAGGAAATAAATGCCAACCACAAAACCGATGTGGTGGTTCAGTTGCGGTACAATTTCTAAAACCGGTTTATCTTTTGAAATCCCTATCGCAGTCCGGGATGTTCGGAAGGCCGCTGTCCGGGATGTTCCGAAGGGCATCCCGGACAACACATGATGCGGATTTGCAATCTGCCAACCAACTGCCTGAAGAATGGAGGCTGACTGTGGAGGATTGCAAATCCTCGGTATCTTCGTTCAGGATAAGAGATCCCGAACAGTGGACAGCGGATTCCGAGAAAAAAAAACACGTACGAAACCGGTTTTTTGAGCTGGAAAAACTGGGAATGGGACCAGCAATTTGATCCACATGGAAGTTCATTCATTGGTGCCGGTACCTACTGACGCCAGAGGCCGGATCAAAATCCAATAAAATCTCGTTTTCAGATTCAGAAGGCACTCAAGACAGCAGAGAATACCAATCATTTATTTCGAAAAAAACTCAGTTATAAGTCCCTGTTTTTCATCTCAGAACGCTTCATTTCCAAGCCTTTCTTAGCCTGGAAGATGTTCTTTTCTTCCCCAAATCCGGAACTTCCTGTACAAGTAAGGAATCAGGACTTTCGGAGTCGAAAAATTGAGGCCAATCGCACACCTTTGTACTGTTCGCACTGAAGAAATTCAATACGAAAAAAAACAAAGACTCACCCGAGGGCAACCCGGATGCGATCTTAAAAAACGAAACATGATACCATCAAAAAGCGGGTCTGCAGGCCTGAGATGAATCTACCTGTTTTCGTCATTGAAATGCTTAACCGTGATCGAAAGATCCAATTTGAATTCTGAGCCCTATCAGAGATTGAATGAGAACAACGAAATCAGCGGCTTGTCCGCGAAAGAGAATAAATAGGGTTTAGAAATAATGGAAAGATCCCCGTCGCTGACGGGGATTTTTTTTTGTATCCACTCCAGCAACCGCAGACAACAGCTCCGTTGGTGAGCTTGACAACGATTTACTGACCCGAAATAAATGGTTTTCCTGCCAGAGCCTGAAGCAGAAGGTGAACCGACAACACCCCATAAATCAAGGCCGCTGCCCAAACGGACGGTAACGATCGCAACACATAAAATCCCAGAATCGGAAGCACCTGGAGAGCGTGCATTCCCACAAAATGAGCAATTCGAGGGTCACCAAATTTCGTACTCCAATTGAGAAACGGGATTCCGGACCCTCCATCGGGACCTCCAATGGTGTGAGTGAGCTTTGAGCCCATCACAAATCCTTCAAAAGAAAAAATCACAAAAATGAGAATCCCCAGCCGGATGCTCCAGAGATAGGCAACCGGTAATTCCGGAAATGACTGGGTGAAGAACTGGTAACCAATGTAAGCCGTTCCAATCGTGACAAGCGATGCCGCCAGTGCCATCATGCTGTACATGGCCGAGTAAAACCCATTGCTCAGGTTGAAATGAGAAAGCTCTCCCCTACCCGCCTGAATGGCGATGTAGACAATTTCAAATCCCAGCAACCAGACAACTGCCCAACTAAAAGGCTTCACAAAACCCTGATACGGAAGATAGTGCATATACCAGGCCATGGCACCGCAGTAAAAAACGGTGGACAGAGAAAACTTGAGTGGTTTGATCCAGGCATTGATGCCCAATACTTTGATATCGGTGGCCCACATCAGAAACAGACAGGCCAGAACAAACAGGAAACAAACGGCTCCAAACCAGAACAGAATTTCATTCCGGCTGCGGATTTCTTCCAGGAAGCTGAACATTGGGATGATAAAAAATAAGAAAACCGGCAGCAGGGTAGATTGTTCTGAACCTGATGCCGGTTTGGTTTATACGTTGAATTCGAATTTTGAAACCCTATTTGGCGAAAGCCGGAGCCACCACCAGATCTTTGCTGCCAGGTGTGTAGACGTAAAAGCCCTGACCTGATTTGATGCCTTTATGCCCCGCAGCCACCATGTTTTGCAAGAGTGGACTCGGGAAGTATTTCGGATTACCGAAGCCGGAATGCAGCACATTGAGAATGGAAAGGCAAACATCGAGCCCGATGAAATCTGCCAGTTGCAACGGACCCATCGGGTGGGCCATTCCCAGTTTCATGATCTGGTCGATTTCTTCCACACCACCGACTCCTTCATGAAGAGCACAGATGGCCTCATTGATCATCGGCATCAGAATACGGTTGGCAATGAAGCCCGGATAATCCTGAACCGTGTGTGGAATTTTGTCCAGCTTTTTGCTGAGGTCGGTAATCAAAGCCGACACTTCTTTATCCGTTCCGAATCCATCGATGATCTCCACCAGTTTCATCACCGGAACGGGATTCATGAAGTGCATTCCGATCACCTTTCCCGGACGGGATGTAACCGCTGCCATTCGGGTGATGGAAATAGACGATGTGTTTGTAGCCAGAATGCAGTTGGCCGGAGACCAGGCATCCAGATCGCGGAAGATTTTCTTTTTCAGCTCTTCGTTTTCGGTGGCTGCTTCTACGACAAGATCAGCCGATTTTACCGCTTCCTGAAGGTCCGTACTGGTTTTCAGAAATGACAATGCTTTCGTTTTGTCGTCTTCCGAAATGCTGCCTTTGGCAACCTGACGATCCATGTTTTTCACGATGGTGGCCAGCCCTTTGTCAATGGCCTGCTGGTTGATGTCAACCATGGTGACATTAAAATGCTTGCCGGCAAATACGTGGGCAATTCCGTTGCCCATGGCTCCTGCACCGACAACCACTACATTTGAAATATTCATTTTATAATCTGGTGATAGAAAAATTCTTTTTTACCAACGGGCGAAGCGATCAAGATAAGTCTGACCTTTCGAGGTAACTACCCGCAGGTTGTAAATACCTCTTGCAAGCGGCTGAAGATTGATCAGCGATTGAACCGCATCTGCTTCCGGAAAAACCGGAATTTCCTGACCCGACATTGAGAAGACCGTAATCTTCAGGATTGTCTGATCAGGAGGTGCGACAAGGATCAGCTGTTGTTTTTCAATATCATTACGGATACCCAGTTTCGCTTCTGGCTCCGGCTGCACCGGCTGCGTATCGGCAATCCCGCAGGATGTAGGCGTTTGAAGCAGCGTGTTTCTCCGGATGCAGTTCCGGAGTACAATCCGCATCCGTTTCTTCTGATCCTTCGTAAAAATGTTCATACACGCATCGTTGGTGTAATCCAAATAGTTCTCCTTCATTTTCGGAACCCCGGGAGTACAGCTACCTGGCGTGCCTGTCGGGCAACCCGAAGTGTACGTTGACTGAGGAGGAGTATCTTCACAATAATCGGTGGCGTTGTCTGTACAGGCAGAACCATCACCCCAGATATGAAGCAATCCAAGATAATGACCTATTTCGTGGGTAGTTGTCCGTCCTTTGTTGTAGGATGGGAATGGGCCACTTTGACCAGGAGGCACATCTCCAAAAACCCGGTAATCGATCACCACTCCATCCGGCTGCACATCCGGAATGGGTTGAACCATCGGCAACGAATCGGACCAGAAAGAAGGAATAATCGGATACTGAGCATAGCCGATATACAGGTTGCCGTTGAGCTGGCAGGTCCA
>ERZ795056.2815-NODE-2815-length-19013-cov-7.726290_pt1 | contig 19013 bp, 15 predicted proteins | sample MGYA00375140_ERZ795056 | MGnify/ENA primary metagenome ERZ795056 (study PRJEB30185, sample SAMN05720227) | activated sludge metagenome | isolation source: Anaerobic digester | place: USA | collected 2015-03-09 ... | reverse complement strand
GATAAAAGTGAAGGCATTACCGTTATCTTTGCCGACCCAAAATTGGATAAGAGCGAAGATGTACTCCGGGAACTAGGGGTAAAACCCAACTAAGGGTTGATAACCAATTAAATAAATATTAAAGAAAATAAAACACTGAGATGAAAAAAATGATGGTGGGCGCCGCCCTTATGTTAGGTTTTTGCTTTGCCGGTAGTGCACAAACTACTGCACAGCCTATTAAAATTGGCTATTTCGATCTCGAGGCAATGATTTCTTTGATGCCCGGCACTGAAAAAATAGACTCTCTGATGCAGATTTTTGTTAAGGATTCCATAAATACAGAGTATGATTTCAGGGTAGAAGAGTTCAATAAGAATGATAGTACCCTGAAGGCTGACAGTGCAAAAATGCCTATGAAGCTTTTTACTGAGAAAAAAGCAAAGTTGTTCCAGGAATTTTACCTGTTGCAAAACTGGCAGGAATACAGTCAGCAAATGTATCAGGCAAAACAACAGCAATTGGTAGGGCCTTATGCGCAAAAGGCAATAGAGGCATTTAAAAAAGTGGTTGCCGAAGGAAAATACACCCATGTATTAAAGGCCGATTCTTTTTATGAAGCGCCACCTTCCGATAACCTTGTTCCGATTGTTGCCAAAAAATTAGGTATTACCATGCCTGCCGAACCTGCAGGTGGACTGCAACGATAATTTTTAGTTAGAATTAGCCTATAATCGCCCTGTCAGAATAAATCTGCCAGGGCGATTTAATGTTTGCCCTAAAAATTAAATGGCAAACAATTATTGCCCTGTACAGGCGTTTTAGTGTTTATTTGGTGGTTTTTATTATTTTCACTTTGAAATTTCCCTTAACTAATGCGATGTAATTCACTCATTTTTTTAGTACTTATCAACCTCGTTTTTATAGGTTGCCAAAAGGAAACAAGCTTCGAAACCGAGTTGGATCCCCCGGTAACCACCGGCGATGCCCTTATTGCAACCACAATGAAGGATGCAGCATCTGAATTAAGCTATACCTACGAATACAATGCTTCAGGACTTCCGAGCCGCAATCTTTTTGTGGCAACGGCTCCGGGTTTTACGGCAGATGGTATTTTTCAGGTGAAGAGAGACGCCGCTGGCAAGATCAATGAATCCACCATAGTACTTGCCTCAAATTTAAGCCCGGGCTCTGACACCATGTTTTTTCAGTATAAAAGGAATGCTGCAGGAAAAGTAAGCTACATGTTAATGAGGTTTGGCGATACAACCAATGCTGCTGGTTATGATAGTATTGTTTACACTTATAACGCCGCTGGAAAAATGGCCGGCTACATTACCTACCTGATTAATTATGGCTCGGGATTGGTAGAGCCTATTCAGCAATTTGAACTCACCTGGACAGGAAATAACGTGGTAAAAACGGTGGAATATGAACTATCCGGGAGCCTTTCCACCCGTAAACTGATTGAAACCATTACCTTTTTTTATGATGCAAAGCCGGCTGCGCGTGTACTTTCGGAAGATGATTTTCTGGCTGGCCTTAACCCGGTCAACAGCCTGGTTCCCTGTGAAAATAACACTACAAAATATTCAAGGGAAAACACGGAAGATCCTGATACAAATGTGATAACCGAATACAAATATGTATATGGCGCCAATGGTAAACCCGTTTCAGCAGAGGTAACCACCATCAGGCCGGGTCTTGGGGATAGTAAGGCTACGCTTAATTTTACTTATCGTTAGTCTTTCCTTTTATGCTGTTTTGCTGCCTTACAGGTTGTTTTCAACTCCATTTATAAAAATATAAGAGGATGTCTCAAAACAAGGATATATAGTTCAGCCACTAATAAAATAAGACACAAAGGATTGAATTTCAATAGAAATTATTCTTCAATTCTTTGTGTCTTGGTGGCTAAAATACCTTTTGAGTATTCATCCAATTATTTTTTTATTACCCTGATATCAACCCGGCGGTTCATGGCGCGGCCTTCCGGGGTTTCATTTTCAGCTATCGGGTGCAATGGGCCATATCCTTCGGATTCAATTTTCGTTCTGCCAGAAATTGGCTGAAGATTGGAAGCAACTGCAAAAGCTCTTTCTCCGCTCAATTTGGTGTTAACATCAGATGACCCGGTTGAGTCGGAATATCCGCCAACCTTTATTTCCGCATTACCAAAAGCTTTTAAAATGGTGCCAAGTCGCTCTATCTGAAGCTTCGATTCTTCAGTAAGATCTGTATGGTTTGAACCAAAAAATATACGGTCGCAGGTAATCCAGCCTTTTGTTTTATCAATGCTGTCAACTTTTAAGTTATCGTCCGATAAAAACTTAAACAACTTTGCCTCGGTGCTGTTTCTTCCCACCACCAATACGGTTTTGGCTGAATCGGGCAGAATGATTTCTATTTCTTCCCCAATATCATAAATGTAATTGCCTGTTACGGTATCTAACATACCCAATGGTTTCAGGGTTCCCGCATCTGCACGGTGGTCACCACCGTGGTCATCATGGCTTCCTGCAGCATTTTCAATACGGTAATAATCAAATTCTTTGTTGTTATTATTCCACATCCACCAAACAAATAATCCGAGTACTACAAAAATGAAGGCCAGAAAAAAAATGCCGGCTCCATTGGTATTTTTTCCAAACCCGGGTGCCAGGTGGTGGGTATCATGTTCGTTATGCATAAATCCTTGGTTATTTTATTAAGTGCCGCAAATCTATAAATAAATGGCATATTAAACAGGTCAAAAAGCAGGTAGCTGCAAAAGAACACCTTCAGCAGCCGGTTCCCTGCCTTATTCCACTAAAAATTTTGCCGAAAGCTCATCGTAAATCAGCAATTTGGCATTCGATTTCCCGTCCCGGTCGAAAATGGCATCCCAGGTGCTGAGGGGCTCCCAAATGCAGGAACCTTTCCCTTTTCCATTGGGTAAGCCAAACGCTATACGGTTTACCTCTTCCTTCAGCGCGGAGTATTCCACAACAATCACATCCTTGTTGTACCGCCGAACGAGGTCATGCAGGTTATCGCGGAGATCATCCAGCGTGCCATGCCATTTGGGGTAATAGCTTTCGCCAATTACGTCAAAAGGTACCCCCCGTTTTACCATTTCATCAATAAAAAACACCGATTCATGGTTTTGGCCGCCAAGCGCCACATGTAGCATCATCACGGTCTCCGGGGCAATGGCTTTAACCGCCGCCGTTCCGGCCATAATCAGTTGCGCTGTACTGTCGGGGTGGCTTACGCTGCCTTCGGGCCACACAATGCCATGGTTAATTTCGTTTCCCACCTGCACCATATCGGGTGAGGTGCCTTGTGCTTTCAGTTCGCTCATTACCTGGTAAGTAAAATCGTACAGGGATTTTTTCATTTCGGCAAATGTCTGTCCGCGCCAGGCAGCGGGTTTATACTGCTTGCCCGGGTCGGCCCAGTAATCGCTGTAATGGAAGTCAAGCAGGAGTTTCATGCCTGCTTCCTTTACCCGTTTGGCCATTTGTTTGGTGTATTCCAGGTTGCAAAATCCCTTGCCGGGCGAATAGCCGCTGTCGCGGGCCGGATCGTTAAAAATGCGCAGCCGGATGTAATTGAAACCATGGTCTTTCAGGATGTGAATGGCGTCTTTCTCCACCCCTTTGTCAGAAAATTTTATGCCCCGGGCCTCCAGTTGGGGTAAAAAGGAGATGTCGGCGCCCATCATTTTTGTTGCGGTACGCGGTTTGGCTGCCTCGCCATTTAGTTGATATTGAGGATCTATGGTTACACTGCCCTTGCTTGCAGGGCTTACTGTAATTATTTCGGTGCTTCCTTTTGAAAGTCCGTTGGCCGTAGCTTCAAATTTAATCATGCCGGGGTTTTTGCCTGCCTGAACGATTACCTGCGCATGCCCGTTAAAAAGGCTCCGCTGCCAAAGTCCATCTGCGCATTTATCGGGTTCGTGGCTGCCTGGGTCACCATTGCCTACGCCAATTATTTTGCCATCGCCCTCAATTTTAAATCGAATCAGGTTATCGGCATCAGGCACTAATCTTCCTTCGCTGTCCACTGTGCTGATGTTTATAACGGTTAAATCGCTTCCATCGGCCATTACCGTGGTTTTGTAAGGAGTAAGCACCACTTCAGTTGGTGTTCCGGTGGATTCAACCTGCGAACTCCAGGTACGTCCTTTTTTATAAGCTACTGCCTTTACTATTCCGGGTTCGTAAGTTACGTTCCACTTCAGGTGACTGTTTCGGGGCATTGTTTTTATGCCAAGGCTTTTTCCGTTCAAAAATAGTTCAACCGAATCGGCATTGCTGTTTACCCAAACATCCACGGGTTTGCCCACGCGCGATGGCCATTCGGGCCGGGCATGTGGCAGGTTCCAGTGGGGGCTGATGTGCAGCACATCCTTATCGGTCCACCAGCTTTGGTAGTAGTAGTAAATATTTTTGGGGAAACCCGCCATATCCATGATGCCGAAATGCGAGTTGATATTGGGCCACCCGTAGGGTGTTGGTTCACCACGGTAATCGAAGCCTGTCCAAACAAAACCACCCAGCCAGAAATCATTAACGGCTGCAAGCGACCACCATGCCTCAGCGGTACTTGCCCAATATGGAGCGGTAATATCCTGATCGGGCACATAACCGCGGATGGTATCTTTCAGGTGTACGCCCCTTGTGGTAACAGTACTGCCCATTTCGGTGCCAATTATGGGTTGATTGGGGTGGTCGCGGTGGTAATTGGCCACGGCATTTTGCGCGTAGTTAAAGCTGCGCACAGGAATTACTTCGTTTATTCCATTATAAACATTGCCCACATTGGCGGCATACGTACAGGTGCGGGTGGGGTCAAGTTGTGCCAGTTTGGCAACCATGGTTTGCGCTATCCGCTTGCCGGTGCTGTTGGTTTGTACAAGGCTTTCCTCGTTGCCAATGCTCCACATAAACACAGAGGTACGGCTTCGGTCGCGCTTAACCAGTCTTTCAAACTGCTCCATGTATTCCGCACCGGAATTCAGCAGCCTCTGTTCGTCCATTACAAGCATGCCAAGACTGTCGCAGGCATCAAGTAGTTCGGGCGTTGGCGCGTTGTGGCTTGTTCGGTAAGCATTTACCCCCATGTTTTTCAGGAGGCTGATGCGGTAGTACTGCAGGTAATCGGGCAGGGCGCTTCCAACGCCGGCGTGGTCCTGATGGCAGTTTACCCCCAAAATTTTGGTATGTTTTCCGTTAACAAAAAGGCCATTTGGTTTCACTTCGATGGTGCGGATGCCATAGCGATGCGTTTGTTTATCAATGATTTGGTTCCCCGATTTTACTTCCACCACTACCCTGTACAGGTATGGATCATCGGTTGACCAAAGGTGAGGGTTGGTAACCGAAATGGTTTGCCTGACAGTACTTTCTCCCAGTGTATTTACAGACAGGGCTATATCTTTAGCCGCAGCAACCTTTTGCCCGCTGCGGTCAGCCAGGTAGGCTGAAACGGTGCCATTGGCCGGTATGGCGTGGTCATTTTCTACCGTGGTTTCCACCGTTATAGTGGCCTTTGCACCGGTTACAGATGCATGCGTAAAAATGCCATCGGGCGCTATATGCAGGTTGTTGTATTTGTGCAGCCATACATGCCGGTAAATGCCCGCTCCTTCGTAAAACCAGCCTTCGTACTGCGTGGCATCTACCCGCACAGTTATCACATTGTTGCCGTTGTACCGGATAAAGTCGGTTACATCATATTGCACCCCAAGGTAGCCGCTTTCATTCCGGCCAAGGTAAAAGCCGTTGAACCAGAACTGCGCATTGCGAAAAACCCCGTCGAATGAAATGGCCATACGCTTGCCCGAATCGGTTGCCGGTATGTTCAGGTGCTTCCGGTACCAGCCGATGCTTGTTTCGGGAAACAAACCACCCACGGGCTTGTAACCATGGGACTTCAGGTCCTGATTGTCTTTGTAAACAAAAGGAAGTTCAACCGCCCAATCGTGCGGCAGGTTAAGCCTGCGCCAGCTACTGTCGACAAAGCGCGGGTCTATGGCTGTGCCACGGGAGGCACCGGATTTGGCAAAACTGTTGGCAATGCTGAAGTTGAAATCTTTTTCGGCATTGGCTGCATGGCCAAAATGAAACCGCCAGTCTTCATCAATGTTTATTTTTTCGCGAAAGGGTTGGGCGTTAACCAATGACCCAAAAAAAATGGCACTAAAACCAAGGAAAGCAATTTTTCGGAGCCTGTTTTTCAATCGTATGTAATTATTGATTTCATGAAGAATCTGTAATGCATTTTCCGAAATTCTTACCCGGTAAGTTGCTTCAATGCCTTTCTTGATTTTTACAAAAATATCGTAAAAATCGGGTAAAGTCGCAGTTTTCTGCAGGCAGCATACCTGTTTTTCAGGAAATCTGGTTAAAGGAAACCTGTTATTCAATTTGCCCGTTCTTCCCCGCCTGGACAATATTCATCTTCCCTGAAATTAACGGTTGAATTGCTCAGAAATAACCTAACTTGTGGAAAGCTTAACCGGATTTTTCAGCTTAAAAATAAGCTTATCATCAATGTATGTACAAAGGGTATTTTGTTTGGTTGTTTTTGGTTTTTGCATGTAACCCAAGCGCGACAGATCAACATAACGGTAATATGGCTGATGGCTCGGCAGATTCAACGAATGTTGAAGCCCCCGGGCAGGATACCAGCCTTACAAATCCGGATTCAAATGTGAATCCAAAAGATACCCATATACCAGGTCCGGATCAACCAAAGCGATATGCGAACTTCCGGTTTAAGGATGTTACTGTTGAAAAAACCGGGGAACATCGCTTCACGATAAAAGGAAAGGGGCAGATTTTTGAAGCCACCTTTGGTTGGGTGGTAGAGGACGGCCATAATGAATTGCTGAAAGGATTTGACATGACAGATGCCGGTGCACCTGAATGGGGAAATTTTACATTTTCCATTGAGGTGAAAAAGCAACGGCCTAACTCCACCCTGATGCTGATTCTCTATGAAGAAAGTGCAAAGGATGGGAGCAGGCAATACGAATTGCCGGTTTTGCTGGAATAATGTTGATTTTACAGGATTTATTCCCCGTTTTCAGCGTTTTACTATTTCCTCAAACTTATCCATTCAATTTCAAAGGCCGGACCGGCGTCTTTTAAAGCCGGGTTATCTGCTTTTTCCACTATAAATTGTACAAGGTCAATATCTTCTGCCTTAAGCAAAGGCGTATTTACGGTGCCCATTGCGGCGCTGAACCAAAGTGGGTGAAAACCGGGGTAAGGCCTTGGCAGTAATAAATGGCTGCCGGATGTAAAAACAGTTAGCGGCAAAACCATTTCTTTCGTTTGGTTGGTAAGTTCAATGGTTGTAGTGTAGGCGATGGCATCTTTTGTTACCAATACCAGTTTCCCCCTGATGGTTCCACTATGCAAGGATTTTGCCCGCATGGCAATTTTATCATAAGCAGTTGCTGCATTGCCTGTGGTTTGCATTTTGTGTCCCATAGCCACCTGTAAGGCTGCTACTTCCTCTTTTGGCCATTGGTTACTTTGGTATTGAAAGCCAAAACTGCCGGCTGTTTGCAAAGGCAAAATACCCTGTTGTATGCCGCGGCCCCAGTTGGGGAAAACAACCGGGTTTCCATCCGTTGCTGCATTAAATAGCGGAAGATCACTACCGGTTTGCAATACGGTGGTCTCCCAATTTTGCCCGCTCACATAATCCCAGGCCACCGGATTTCCTTTGATGCTGCCGGGGAAGGTCGTAAAATCATCGTTTTTCCTGATTAAAATGCGGTAAAGCAACATGCCGGGTGTGGCCATATCGGCAGGTATTAATCCGGTATAGTTGCCGGGGCCGGTTTCGGTCATGGGTATTTCAACCGGGCGGCCCCAACCGGGTTTTGTCGTCAGCAGCAAAACCTTGCTGTCAGCGTCACACCAAACAGTTGCCATTACTGTAAATGCCTTACCTGCGGGAATGCTTTGCGGGGCTGTATGGTTGGCAAAAATCTCGTGTGTGGTATTGGCGGGTGCATAATAACCATCCATGGGAATCAGCAGGGAAGATTTACTTACCCCGCTTACGGATTTGCCATTTGCAGTAAGCAAATAGGTGCCGGGTTTAATAGAAAAACTTTCGGAAGTAGCTGTCAGATTAGCTGTATTTCCTTTGTTAAGGCCTTTTATGGAGAAATCGTTTCCTAATGAAGGCAATTGTACCTGCATGTTATGTTCGCTCCATATGATAGCCGAAACCACTTTTGATGGTGAAGCCCTTTCGTAAGGATCGCGCAGTAAAATGGCATCGGGCATTACTTCGAGCCGCCAAACACCTTCTTCCAGTTTATCGAGAAAATAGGCGCCGGTGCCGCTGTATTTTACGACGAAAGAGTTGCCAACCCCAGCCACATGCTCCAGCGCAGATGCGTTAACCGGTTGGCTTTGGGTATGGTTGGAGTAGTAGAATTTATCAGCACTATTCATTTCACTCAGCAATTGCCTGAAACTTATTTTAAAAGGACCGAAAACGCTGTCCGAAGGGTAGCTATCCATTTTTGCCTTTCTTGCAGTACTGCGGAATACTTCGCCGGCAATCAGCATACTGATGGCTTTGCCCGGTGTGTAGCCAAGGTTGAGGAAATGGGTTTGGTATTCGGTATTGGCCTGTGCAATGGCCATGGGATCGTAGGAAAACTGCGTAGCCCACTGAAAACCGGCTTCCCTGAAGCTGCGTGCCATAGCAGGATACATGATGGGGTTCAGGATATCGGCCGGGTCGAACTCATACACCATCAGGGGTTTATTGTTAAACACCGGGATGGTATCACCAAAAGGAATGCGGTAGGTATCCACATGCGGGAGGTAATTGCTTTGTAAGGTGCGGTTACCTACAAGCCCCGAAGGATACCATTGAAAACTATAGCCATCGGCTTTGGAGGCTACTGTGGCGGCGGCATAACCCGGGTTTTCGCTGATGTTGTAAAAAATGGGTTTTTTCCACCCGGTTGATTTGATGGCGGCGTGAAGGCGGTTGATGTATTCCGTCACCCCTTTTTGCGGTCCGCTGTGGTTAGGTTCATTGTTTATTTCGGTGGCAATGATATCGGGATCCTGCTGATAGCTGAGCCCGGTGTAAGGGTTAACATGCCTGAAAAACTGCTGCAGGAAGTTTTCCTGCGCCCGGATGGCTGTATCGTTGGTGGTTGACCTGCCCTTTCCATATTTCCTGGCAAACCCTGGCGTATTTTCATCCCGTTCAGGATAACCGTTTCCCCAAAAGGCGATGGGCGTAACGACGGTTTTAATTTTATATTTCTTCAGTTCTGCCAGCAAAAAATCAAACAGGCGCAGGTGTTCATTGGCAAGAAGATTTCCCGCTGTATCCGAAATTTCGGTATCCCACACATGCACGCGGAATGCATCCAAACCTAGCCTTGCAAAGTGGTACACATCCTGCCGGATAGCCTCTTCGTGAGAGATGCCCGTTTTGGCAATAGCGCGGTATGCATAAGCAAACGGGGCTGTATAGTTTACGCCAAAGAGGGCAACTTCTTTTCCATCCTTGCTCCATTGCAATACGCCGTTTTTGATGGTTACGGGCGGTTTTTCATTCCCCGTTTTCTTTGTCTCCTTTTGTGCCTGAACATTACAGGCAAATACCAAACAGTTCAGAGCAAGCAGCAGCGTAATTTTTCTCATTAGCGGTGAAGTTCCTGAAAAAATAGGGTAATGGTCAGGAAAATCCTTAATTATTGGAGATAATTAATCGGCAAATGCATCCATGGCGATGGTAGGCTTTCCGCTGTTGTCAAACGCACCAAGGGTGTAGCCTTTCCAGTTGCCATAGCTTTGCGGTTCCCAGTACAGCACACCCAAACCTTTGCTGCCGTTTACCGATTTTACCTTGGTAATCAGGTCGGTAAGAAACGATTTGCAGGCTGTTGCCTGATCCCACGACATGCCTACTTCCACCACCATAACTTCTTTGCCATACCGGGCTACCAAATCGTTCATATTGGCCAGGCATTGGGTGTTGCGCGAGGCCCAATCGGCGGGTGAGGGATATAGCGATAGTCCAATCACATCAAATTTGGCTCCATAGCTGATGATGCCGCCAATATTCCAGGTGTACAAAGCATTATCCCATCCGTTCGACAAATGAACAATTACCCTTGCCGTTGGGAAAACTGCTTTTACGGCATCATATCCGGCATTAATAAATTGGGCATAATTGGTCATGCCGCCTGTGGCAGATGCTTTCCCGTTTGGCCAAAGCATACCATCGTTTGTTTCGTTGCCCACCTGCACAAATTCGGGGGTAACGCCTGCCGTTTTCAATGCATTCAGCACCTGTGTAGTATGGGTTGATACAGCCGTTGCCAATTCAGCAACCGAAAGCGCCGCCCAGGCAGCGGGTTTTGTTTGATTGCCGGGGTCGGCCCAGGTATCGCTGTAGTGAAAGTCAATCATCACCCGAAGCCCGAGGTTTTTTGCCCGTACCGCTTTGGCTACCACATCGGCCGTATTGTTCCATGCAGGGGAGGGGTTTACCCAAACCCGGAAGCGCATTATATTCATGCCAAGCGATTTCATCAGGGCCATGCCTTCGGTTTCTGTACCGGCTTTATTGTAAAACTTTTTTCCGGAGCTTTCCTGTTCAGTAATCCAGCTTACATCGGCCCCTTTTGAGAAACCAATGGCAGGAGGAGGAGGAGGGGGTACAACCGGGTCATCATCATCGTCGCCCGATGACGACCCACCTCCTTTATCGCAGGCACCCAAAAGCAGGGATAGCGACAAAAAGCAGGTAATTATAATTCTCAGATTAACCTTTGAAACACCAAGCATTTTTAACCAATAAAGGGGTAAGAAAATAATTTGTAAAAGTAACATTTAAAGAGGAGGATTTCCTTTTGGTTGTATGGTTAATGTCCTTTTTTTTGTTTCAATTAATCCCAATTTAATATCAGGTTCGGATCCAGGCAATTCGCCCTGTAAAAACCAACCTTCGATGGGGCACAAACGCCCGGGTAATCGCCTGCATATCCCTGCAGGTCAGCCATTACCTGGAAATGCAGGTGGGGCGGCCAATGACCATTTTCTTCCGGCAACCCGAAATGCGCGAATGCCTGCCCTGCCCGAACGGTATCCCCCGCATTTGTTTCGAGGTCGGCAAATGCAAGATGGCCATATAGCGTAAAAAAAGTCAATCCCTCCAGTTCGTGTTGAAGGATGATGGTAGCGCCGTAATTGCCGTATTCGGGATGATTGCCGGTGCTGTGTACTGTACCGGCAAGCGGTGCCATTACCACGGTTCCGGCTTTTCCCCAGATATCCACTCCAAGGTGCAGGGTTCTTGGCTCCTCTGTTGAGCCTGCCGCATCAAACACCCGGCTGCGGGCATACACTTTCCGGTTTTCGAGGTAGCCGCCAATGCCATATCGTGCGCCCTCAATCTGCAGCAACATATTTATGTAAGCAGAAAACAAATCAGTATCTCCAAAAATTTCCGGTGTCAGATCGGTATTGGTTTCAGAAAGGTTCAGCGGAATTACTTTTTCCCCTTCGGTTAAAGGTACAACAGGGTGAAAAGTGGAACGACCTTTTTCAAGCAAATTTTGCAGCATAGCTTATTTTTTACCCAACATCAGACGCGCAAAAACCGGGAAATGGTCGGAACTAAACCGGCCCTCCCAGGTTTGGCTGAGGGTGGCATGTTGCTGTACCTGCCAGTTGCCCTTCAGGAAAATGTAGTCAATCGGTTTATCGGCCTGTTCTTTGGGGCCAAAAGCATTGAAGGTACCCTCAGGTCCATAATGCCCAGTTGCTGAAAGGTATTTGCTGTCGGTTAGTTTAAGTAGGTTGTTGGCGTCCATAATCACCATTATGGGTTCATCCTGCGGTTGGGCATTAAAATCGCCGGTGATAACAGCAGGTGTTTTACCGGCAATACTGTCCACGGCGCGCAACAGCATGGCAGCACTTTCGCGGCGGGCTATTTTGCCTACATGGTCAAAATGGGTGTTGAATGCGTAAAATACTTTTTTGGTTTTCCGGTCTTTAAACCTTGCCCAGGTAACCACCCGCGTTATGGCAGCATCCCAGCTTTTACTGCCTGCTACTGTTGGGGTTTCGCTCAGCCAAAAGGTCTCAGAAGCCAGTAACTTCAACCGGTTGGTGTTGTAAAAAATGCAGGAATACTCCCCTTTTTGTTTGCCGTCATCTCTTGCAACCCCGGTAAATTTGTAGCCCGGCATGCCGTTTTCCATGTCCAGCAATTGGTTGTGCAGGGCTTCCTGAATGCCAATGATGTCGGCTTCGTGAAAAAGGATTTGCGAAGCGACTTTGTTTTTCCGGTTGGGCCAATCGTTGGGAGCATCCTTTGGGTTATCAAAGCGAATGTTGAAAGTGAGGACATTGAGTGATTTTTGCCCGAATGAGGCTGCCGTAAAAAGCAAAAAAGCGAAAGCAATTAATGTCTTTTTCATCCTTGCAAAGTATAATTAATAGTTTAAAATGAATCATTAAAATTGGGTTTAATTTTCCGAAATGCTGTTCGAAGACTGAATGGAATTGATCTTGCCATTTATCAAATTAATAACCATATTTAAAAATTCAGTCATCCTTTCGCCTACATTTGGAGGTATCAATCAGAATAGGGAAAATCAAAAAAGCTATGTATAAACAGATTTATGTGACTGTTTTTTCGGTCATTCTTTCAATTGGATCAATTCATGCTCAGCAGGATGCGCTTTGGATGCGCTATCCCGCCATCAGCCCCGATGGCAAAACCATTGCTTTTGGCTACAAGGGCGACATTTATAAAGTAGATGTGGCCGGCGGAACAGCATTGCCGCTCACCCTTCACAGCGCTCAGGACATGATGCCTGTTTGGAGCCGTGATGGTAAGCAAATTGCTTTCGCCAGCGACCGGCATGGCAATTTTGATGTGTTTTTAATGCCAGCCACCGGAGGAGAACCAACCCGGCTTACCTACCACAGTGCAGGCGATTTCCCCTACGATTTTACACCCGACGGCAGCGAAGTACTTTTTGGCAGTTCAAGGATGGCCCCGGCAGCAAGTGTACGTTTTTACAGCCCAAGACTTTTTCAGAACCTGTACACCGTTTCGGTAAAAGGCGGACGTGCCATTTTGGTGAGTGCGGCAGGTGCCGAAAACGCGCATTTCAACAGCAAGGGCGATGCACTCGTTTTCCAGGATCGCAAGGGCTACGAAGATCCATGGCGCAAACACCATACTTCCTCAGTAACACGTGATTTGTGGATGATGGATGTAAAAGCAGCCACCTACCGCCAATTGAGCGGGTTTAATGGCGAAGACCGAGAACCGGTACTTACTGCTGATGACAAACACCTGTTTTACCTGAGCGAGAAAAACGGCGCGCAGAATATTTACAGGCAGGCCCTTGTTACCCGCGAAGCAGAAAGGCAAATAACGCAGTTTAAAGATCACCCGGTTCGGCACCTGAGTATCAGCAAAGAAGGAACCCTTTGTTTTACCTGGAATGGCAGCATTTATACGATGAAAGATGGGGCCGAGGCTCAAAAACTTTCGGTAAGTGTCCTGAATGACGGGCGAAGCAGCATCGTGCAAAATGTACCGGTTACGGGTAATGTGAACGAATTTGAACTAAGCCCCAATGGCAAGGAGATTGCTTTTGTGGTTCGCGGCGAGGTTTTTGTGGTAAATGCCGAAGGCGGTTCCACCAAGCGCATTACCAATACCCCCGCACAGGAACGTATGATTTCATGGTCTTCTGATGGAAAAACATTGTATTACAGCACTGAACGTGGAAGCAGTTGGGATATTTACAAAGCCACCGTAGTTCGAAAGGAAGAACCTTATTTCTATGCAGCTACCCTTATTAAGGAAGAGCCGGTGATTGCTACCGGTAAGGACGAATTTCAGCCAGATGTAAGCCCCGATGGCAAAGAGATTGCCTATTTGGAAGAAAGGAATACCATCAAAATATATAATGTGGCATCAAAGGAAAGCCGGGTAATCCTTCCTGATGGACGAAACTTCAGCTACCGCGATGGCGATCAGTACTATGAATGGAGCCCCAACAGCAAATGGCTCGCCATTGATGATAGCCGCGGGGTATATGGTGCACGCAATACCGGTTTGTTTAAAGCAGATGGAAGTAAGCCACCGGTTTACCCCATTAACAGCGGTTTTGGCGACGGACAGGCGAAGTTTTTTATGGATGGCAAAATGATGACCTGGTCAAATAACCGCGAAGGACGTAAATCGGTTGCCATACAGGGAAACCGGGAATTGGATATCTATGCAGCCTTTTTCGATCAGGAAACCTATGATAAATTTATTCTTTCAAAAGAGGATGCTGCCTTACGCGAGGAATTGGATAAAAAAGATACGGCGAAGGTAAAACGCGACAGTATTGCCAAAAAGAACTGGTTGCCGGATATCAGTAATATTGACAAAAGAAGGGTGAAGCTAACGGTAAACAGCGTTTCATTGGCTGATTATACTTTAAGCAAGGATGCCAGCAAATTGTATTACCTAGCCTCCTTTGAAAAAGGTTATGACTTGTGGGTTACAGACCTCCGCACGCGGGAGACCAAAATCCTGGCGAAGGTTGGTGCTTCTGCTAGCAGCCTGCAAATGAGTAAGGATGGGAAAACCCTGCTGATGGTAAATAACGGCAGCCTGGTAAAAATTGATGAAACAGGTAAGGTTACTCCGGTTGCCATAAGTGGCGAAATGATGCTGGATGAAGCTGCGGAGCGTGCATACATTTTCAACCACGCCTGGCTGCAGGTGAAAAAGAAATTTTACGACCCCAAACTGCATGGCATTGACTGGGAAATGTACCGCAAAACATATGAGCGTTTTCTGCCGCATATTGCCAACAATTACGATTTCCAGGAATTGCTGAGCGAAATACTGGGCGAACTGAACGGTTCGCATACTGGTGGACGCTACAGCCCGCGGCCAAATAACCCGGATGTAACCGCAAGCATCGGCATTATTCCGGATGAAACTTTTACCGGCAAAGGAGTAAAAGTAGATGAAGTGCTTTTGGGCGGACCGCTTGACAATGCTGCATCAAAAGTAAAGGCCGGCCACATTATTGAACAGATTGACGGGGTTGTAATAGATGAAAAAATGGACTGGTACAGCCTGCTGAACCGAAAGGCGGGTAAGCGTACCTTGTTATCCATGTACGACCCTACTGCCAAAACAAGGTACGAAGAAACCTTAAAACCGATTTCAGCCGGTGACGAAGCCACCCTGATGTACAGCCGCTGGGTAAAAGCCATGGAGGATATGACCGAAAAACTAAGTGGCGGAAAGATTGGTTATGTACACGTGCAGGGGATGAACGATGGATCTTTCCGGGAGGCGATTGATAAAGTGTTGGGCAAAAACCTGGAGAAGGAAGCCCTTGTTGTGGATACAAGGTTCAACGGTGGCGGATGGCTGCACGAAGACCTTTCCAACTTTCTGGACGGAAAGCCATACGCCACCTTCAGGCCTTATGGTTATGTGGCCAAGGGAGGCGAACCCCGCGACAAATGGTCGAAACCAAGTGCCGTGCTGATGAGTGAAAGTAACTATTCCGATGCCCATGCCTTCCCTTACGCTTACCGGGCAAAAGGAATTGGCAAGCTGATTGGTATGCCGGTACCCGGAACAAGTACGGCTGTTTGGTGGGAAACACAGATAGACCCAACCATGGTTTTCGGTATACCTATGATTGCTTTTTATGGGGTTAAGGAAGACAGGCCGCTCGAAAACCTGCAGCTTGAACCCGATATCAAAGTGCCGCTGAAGTATGAAGAGTTTCTGAAAGGAAAGGATGCGCAGCTTGAAGCGGCGGTAAAACACCTGCTTGAAACAATTGGTAAATAATGGAGAAAAGCCGGGAAATTGATTTCCGGTTTTTTTTCGCTTCCCATTCATGTATTATTTACATAGTTAATAATACATGTGTTAATTTTGCCGGAAATTTAGAAAACCATGAAATGCCCACTTACGAAAATGAAAAAAACTGCAGAAACCATTTCGTGGGCATTCTATGTGACCATTTAAAAAACATAAAAAGTAACACATGAAACGTATTTTTATTTCAGCACTTATCACACTGCTGTTTTTACAGGTAAATGCTCAGAACACAATCGTTATCGACACAGCCATTTCAACCGACCCTGCTGCTTCGGCCAAGAAAAAGCCTTACTGGCTATCCACCTCTGAACTTATTTTGTCGGGTGCAAGCGTAGAGAACAATGGAGTGAAAATGGATAACATCGTTCGTTTTTCTGCCTTTTTCCATGTAGGAGAGCAGGTGCATTTCGATTTTAGCAATAAAGCAGGGTTTTATACCGGTATATCGTTGCGTAACGTAGGTATGATTAACGACCTGAATGATTCTGTAAGAATCAAACAGCGTGTTTATACAGTTGGTATTCCTGCCGCTTTTAAAGTTGGCAATATGCAGGGTACCAATCTTGCCGTGGGTGCCGAAGCCGAATTTGCCATTGCCTATAAGCAAAAGGTATTTGTAAATGATGAAAAGTCGAAAACCAATGAATGGTTCAGCGACCGGACCAATATCTTTTTGCCCTCCGCTTTTGCTGAAATCAGGACCAAGCAGGGTGGTTACATCAAGTTTAAGTATTACCTGACCGATTTCCTGGTTGAAGACAAGCAGAAGGTAAATGGTACAACCCAGACTTTTGTACCAACCCAAAGCAAAATGTTCTATGTATCCTTTGGTTATGCTCTTGGTGCAAAGGATGCAAACAAGTACAAGTCGAAAATTTAATTATTTAAACAGGTTAAAAAAAAGGGAACCCGGTAGCAAAAACTACCGGGTCCCTTTTTTAGTTTTATGGTTTCAAATTCATCGAATAACTCATAAAAGAAATTCCTAAAAGTTGGCGGTGAAGATTTTTTAGGATATTTTGCCCAAAAAGTAATTTTGAAAAAGAATGTTCTTCGCCGCATTTTAATCGTCATCGGCATTCCGCTTGGCTATTGCTTAATTGTGATGGGCATTTTTGGTTTTGATGATTGGGAAGATTTTTTTGGCGTCATGTCTGTTACTTTTGTTTTTCTGCTTCCCATGATTGCGGGTTTTCTTACCGTAAATCTATCTTCAAAAGAAAAAGCATCCCGACTTGGTTACAAGGTGTTTATGCCCTGGGTGCCCATCCTTATATTCTTTGTTTTAACCGTTATTTTATCGCTCGAAGGATTTGCCTGCTGGATAATGATTCTTCCTTTTTTTCTGGGAGCCGCATCAATTGGAGGCATAATTGGCGGATGGCTTAAATCCGGTTCTGGTACCCATACCCTGAGGGTTTCATTCATTGCCTTTTTACCCTTTTTAGTGGCACCAATTGAAAATTTACTTAGCAGGATTCCCGGCACTTATGAGGCTTATACCAGTATTGATATACAGGCCCCGGCAGAACGAATCTGGGAAAATGTAACAAGGGTAAGTGAAATTCCACCTGAGCAGGATAAAGGGTGGCTAACCCGGTTTCTTGGCTTTCCCCGTCCGGTAAAAGCCGAACTGGATTTTGAAGGCGTTGGGGCTTACCGCGAAGCCATTTTTACCAATGGGCTTGTATTTCATGAAACCGTTACAGAATACCGCCATCAGGAAAAGATGGTTTTTAATATCAAGGCATATCCGCACGAAATTCCTTCGGCTACTCTTGATGAACATGTTGTCATAGGGGGAGATTTTTTTGATGTGTTGAACGGAACCTATGAACTTCAGCGGTTGGATGAGAACTCTTATCGCTTGCATTTATACAGCCGGTTTGAATTAAAAACCAATTTTAATTTTTACGCAAGTTGGTGGGCCAAATGGATTATGAAGGATATTCAGAATAATATACTTCAAATTGAAAAGACGAGGGCAGAGAAAGGATGATTTTACAAAAAATCAATTGTCTTGCTGAGCAGATTTAATTATTTAAATACCTGGGATAATGATTATTTTCGGTCAAAGTGAAACCATTGCAGGGATGGATGAGTTTTTTGTGAAGTGCCCTGTATGTGAAGGCTCAACTCTTGCAGATGTAATGGTTACCAGTAAATACTTTCACATTTTTTGGATACCCATTTTCCCTGTAGATAAAGATGCAAACATTATCTGCAAAACATGCGGGGTAAAACGCTTTGGGTTAGATTTTAATGAAAAACTGATTGGAGATCAATATAGTGATGCTAAGGCTAAATTCAGGCATCCGTGGTTTACTTATCTCGGTGTTACTCTTTTTAGCCTGTGTATTTTGGCTGTATTTATTGAATCTTTACGTAATTAAACGGATTAAATCTAAACCGCAAAACTCTCACCACATCCGCAGCTGCGGCTTGCATTGGGGTTGTTAAAATAAAATCCTTTGCCATTGAGTCCGTCGGAGAAATCAAGTTCGGTATTTACAAGATACAAAAAACTCTTTAGGTCGCAAACAAGTTTAATACCCTTGTCTTCAAATACCTGATCCATGGGTTTCTGTTCGTTATCGAAATCCATTTTATAGGTAAGGCCACTGCATCCGCCTCCTACCACGCTTACCCGTAAAAAATAATTGTCATCGTTGCCAATACCGGCATCATTCATAAGGTTTTCAACCTTTATTTTGGCCTTATCACTTACCGTTATCGCGTTATCAATTGCTACCATAGGTTTACCAAATTCCAAATATTCAAATTCCAAATTCCAAATTCCAAACTCGTTTTCCACTCAAGCTTCGCTTTTTTGGGCCATTCCGCCCGAAACTCGCTGCGCTTGTGTCGGGCGGAATGTAAACCGAATTTATTCCTGATTCATAAATCCGAATTCCGAAATCCTCATTCTAATGGACTACACTTTCTTCAAACTGAATTGCCTCCATGCCGTTTTTAACACGGTAGTCATTAATAGCTGCTTTAATGGCGTCTTCGGCAAGTACAGAGCAGTGAATTTTTACCGGGGGAAGGTTCAGTTCTTCCACAAAATCCATATTGTCCACGGTCAGCGCTTCATCCACACTTTTGCCTTTCAGCCA
>ERZ795056.2811-NODE-2811-length-19038-cov-6.408102_pt1 | contig 19038 bp, 18 predicted proteins | sample MGYA00375140_ERZ795056 | MGnify/ENA primary metagenome ERZ795056 (study PRJEB30185, sample SAMN05720227) | activated sludge metagenome | isolation source: Anaerobic digester | place: USA | collected 2015-03-09 ... | reverse complement strand
GAGAGGGAACCGGCTTGCCAGAGCCGGCCAGTCGCCATTGCAGATCTCGGGACAAGCGCACGAGCTCCTTTGTGCAGGCCTTGTTCAGGAGATGGGAGTAGGCTTTCCTTGATCTGCAGCACGGTTATTTGGTCGATTAGATCGGCCGTCGTGCCGGGGGCACTTGCTGACGGCACGACCTCGGCCCGTGTCGAGGCCGGCACCGGCTCCGACACATCGGCGTTCAGGATAGAGAAACGCCAGCCGGCCAAACAATCGGTTTGCACGTTGGTTCGCAACGGACCGCGAGAAAGCGTTGCATCCCAGGAGGAAAGGCTGTTCTTTGCCTGATTCCGTAACCCGTTCAACTGGTGCGCCAGTTTCATAGATTCCTGGAAAGACTCAGGCTTCATCTGCATCACATCCTTCGTCCTCCAGATATGAAGATTGACCTGGCTCAAGGCAACCGTCAGACGCAGAAACCGCGTATCGCGAGACGCATCTATCCCCCACGCTTCCACCACCGCGTGAAGTTCACGCTCACAAAGAGCCAGCTCTTGCTCATACTGTCGGGCGCTGACCGGATCCATGATCTGCTTGATCTGAAGTATGCTGATCAAGTCGATCAATTCACCCAGTGGCCGGGACATAGGTATTGGGTTGTTATCCATGCAGTTCCCGGCCGCGTCCAACCGCCATTTCCCGGTTCTCCAGGAACCAGTCGATGGTCTTCCGAATGCCCGTTCGAAGACCCGTCTGAGGCTCAAAGCCAAGGAGTTTCTTGGCCCGCTCCGTGTCGAGAATCCTTTTCTTGTCCCCACCGGCTGCCGCCGGATCCCACTGGATACCCGGATTGCCGGGCACAAGATCGGCAATGGTTTGTGCAACTTCCTTGATGGTATAGCCTTTCCCGGCCCCGAGATTGATAGGGACGCAAGGCGGGGCTTTCTCCAAAGCCAGGATCATGCCCCACGCCACATCTTCCGAGAAAATGACGTCCCGCTCAGCAGAGCCGTCACCGGATACGCGGACCGGATTCTCACCGCCTACCATGCGGCTGATCAAGGCGGGAATAACCTGTGCCGTTTTGGGATCAAAATCGTCATAGGGTCCGTAAACATTGGAGGGCCTTACAATCCTTACGGCATCCCATCCGTACTCGTGCAGATAGGTTTCGGCCTGAGCTTCGCCTGTCCTTTTGGCAATGCCTGTATACCGGTCGTTTGCCTGCGGAGGGCCATTCCACACATCGTCTTCATGCCGGACTTCCAAGTTGGGATATTCGCAGATGCTCCCCACAAACAAGTACCGGCGAACGCCACAGCGGAAGGACGCCTCCATCATGTTGGTGTTGCTCAGAACAAACGGCACAAAGGCGCTGGCCACCTTGGAGGTGCCAATCGTTGTACACCCCTTTACGGCCACAAGGTGGAACACCGAGTCCATCCCCTTGGCATACTGGGCACACACTTCGTACTTCGTGAGGTCGCCGCGACGGAAAAACTCGTCCGTTCCAAAAACCTTTTTTGCTCGCGACCGTTCATCCAACGACACAACGGTTACATCCGCGCCCAGCTGCATCAGTTTTCTGACCAACGGCACGCCGATAGTTCCCGTGCCTCCCGTGACCAAAACCTTCTTGCCCTTATACGCCAGTTCGTTCGTCAAAATGCCCATTCCTTAATCCACCCGCATATCGCCTCGGCATCCAGGCCCACGAGCCCGTGCAACCATCCCCGCGAACCGTACCTGTAGCACGGGCTATCCGATAAGCTCACCCCATGTACCCGCACGGCCAATCCCTCCTCCGCAACGACTCGAGCCACAAGGTCCGCCGCACCACCTACCGGAGTCTGCTCCTCCAGGACCACAACCCAACGATACCGCTTCAACACAGAGCTCAATGCGGCCTGATCAACCGGTTTCAATCGAAATAAATCCAGCAGACCAGCTTCGATCCTGTGCGTCCGAAGAAGATCGACGGTCTTCGCCGCCTCGTACATGGCAAAACCCGTGCTGACGATCAGCACAGCCCCTTCAGCCTTCAACACCGAAAAACCGGAGGAAGCATCCACGCCCACGGCGTGCAACACGGGCAATATCCCTTTCTCAATACGCACGTAGCTTGGCCCGGAAGCCGCAAGACATGCCCGCGCGCAAGCCCTGGTGAGCGCGGCATCCGAGGGGTTGTAGATGGCCAGGTTCGGCATGGTTCTTAGAACGCCGATATCCTGCACCGCATGATGTGTGGGCCCGTCGCTTGCATACGTCAACCCGCCCCCTGAGGCTACAATGGCCACGGGCAGGTTCGGGAAACACAGGCTCACGGCAATCTGTTCGCAGCAGCGCAGGCTCATGAAATTCGTGATGCCATAAACCATCGGCCGCATGCCGCCCAGGGCCAAGCCGGCCGCCACATTGACAAGGTTCTGCTCGGCCACGCCGATATTGATGTATTGATCCGGACAGTCGCGTTTCAGTTTCTCCAAGCTGAAAGCCCCCTGATCGTTCGTCAGCACCATGATGCGGCGGTTTTTGCATGCCGCTTCATAAACCTCATCGAAGAACGCATCCCGGACATCCGTATCCTTGTTTGATTCAGCCATGTCCGCGCCTCAATCCTTGCTCGCGAGGTCCTGTCGCGCCTGGTTGACCCGCTCGCCTTTAGGCACTCCGTGGTGCCATCCGATCTCGCGTTCCATAAACGACACTCCACGTCCCTTGATCGTGCGCGCTATGACCACCAACGGGGCTTTGCCGATTCGATCACGCACACCGCCGAATGCCTGAAGCAATTCCGAAAACGAATGGCCATCCACCTCGCGCGGTTCCCAGCCAAAGGCCCGCCACTTGTCTGCAAACGGCTCCTGCCGATTGCACACCTCGGTGTCATCGAGTGTGATTTGACGATTGCGGTCCACGATCGCCACGAGGTTAAAAAGCCGGTGCTGTGCGGCAAACTGGGCCGCCTCCCACACAGACCCTTCGTAGCACTCCCCATCGCCCATCAATACGAAGGTCATATGTTTCTGTCCCAGGCGCCGCGCGGCCAAGGCCATGCCCGCACCTATACCGAGGCCCTGCCCAAGCGATCCGGTGCTGACTTCAATGCCTGGGATGCTCCGGTCCACGTGCCCCCCCAATCGGGATCCATCCTTCCCGTAGGTCGCCAGTTCTTCCACGGGGATGAAACCGGATCGAGCCAGCACGGCATACAGGGCCTCGGATGAATGACCCTTGCTCATGATGAAACGATCACGTTCAGGCCACGCCGGATCGTCGGATTTCACGCGAAGGATACCGCCCCGATAAAGGGCCACCAGGATGTCCGTACAGGACAACGAACCGCCGATGTGTCCGTGTCCAGCCGACACAATCATCTCCAGCACCTGCCGGCGCACCCAGACTGCATCAGCCTTCAGCGTTTGCTCGCTCATGTCGTTTTGTGCTCGTTAACCCTTGCCCCGACCGCCAGCGCCCGCTGGAACAAGAAACGCGAGATGATGGCCATGGGCAAGCTGACGTACATTGTGCTATCCGCGATCATCCGCCGCAGATCTTCGAAATCCACACAGTCCACCCCCTCGATCTCCGAGTCGAAGGAACCGCGCGCATCCCATTCCTCGCGTCTGATATTCACTTGGAACAAATACGGTAACGCTGGGAAGCGGGTGGACGACACCACAAGGGGCGGGATCGGGATGAACCGCGCCGCATCTGTCACTCGGACGCCCGTCTCTTCGCTGAATTCACGGGCCGCCGCCTGGGCCGGCGTTTCTTCCGGATCAACACCCCCCGCAGGCAATTCCAGGGTTACATCGTTAAGAACAGGCCGTTTGACGCGAACCAGGATCACGGATCGATCCTCCACCACGGGGAGAACCGACACCTGCACAATGGTGCTCTCCACCGTGTAGTAACCGCCCCTGCACATCACGTCGAACCAAGGATTGGAGTGCAGTTTCTCCACGGGTTTGAGCGCGGGACACTGCGCCTTTCCAAGACGTGGATCGTCAATTTGAACCGTCACAACAAGCCTGCCTTTCCACGTACCGCTAGAAGTCTTACGCCTCGGGATGCTTCGGCATGGCGGGGATGAATTTCTTCTGATCCATCTCCAAGGGACGAGCATCCGGCGTTTGGTAGCCTTTGACGTTGTAGTACCGCCGCCAGTAGTTGAGCAGCGCCTGCAGCGTGTCGTCAAACTTGATCTGCTGACTCCAACCCGTTGCTTTGCGGAATTTCTCCGTGCAGGGCACCTGGCGCGTGACATCCGCAGGGCGCAGACGCTTCGGATCCACCTCCACACGGATGTTCTTCACCGTGGAAAGCTTCACAAGTTTCTGCAGCATATCGCCCACCAGCATCGTCTCAACGCCGCCGATGTTGTACACCTCACCCGGCGGGCATTTCGTGACCAGCATCCAATAAGCCCTGACCGCGTCCCGCACATCCAGGAATGTGCGCAGGCTGTCGAGATTGCCAACCTTGATCACCGGCTCGGCCTGCCCTGCCTCGATGGCCGCAATCTGTTTCGAGAAATTCGATGTCACGAACACTGAACCCCGCCGCGGCCCGGTATGGGTAAACATGCGCGTTCGGATGGTCTTGATCTTCCACGCCAGCCAATACTGAAGGCCCAGCATATCCTCCCCCACCTTGCTTACCGCGTAGGGCGAGGCGGGACGGAAAGGATTATTCTCGGTGATCGGAATCTCGTCCTCGCGAACCTGCCCGTACACTTCCGATGAGCTGCAAATATGCACCACGGGATCGTAGCTCGTCGCAAGCTTCAGTTCCTTGATCGCCTCCAGCAGGTTACAGGTGCCGACTATGTTGGCCTCCATCGTGGCCGCAGGCGCGAGGTAGCTGTAGTCAACGTACGACTGGGCGGCGAGGTGGAAGATGATGTCCGGCCTATGCTCCGCCAATATCTTCTTCGTCGAAGCCGCGTCTGTGAGGTCGCCATAGCACAGGGTGATCTTGTCGAGGATGTTCCTGATGTTGTCAGCCGGGGAACGCCATCGCACAAAGCCCAACACCTGAGCATCCTTGTGCTCCGTCAAAATGTAATCTGCCAGATGGCTGCCAACAAAACCCGTAATGCCCGTGATCAATACTTTCATGTCCGCTCCTTTGTCTGAGTGCTCATCATTGGCAATACCCCGTCAGAAGGGTCCCCTGAACCGCTTATACACATCCGCCATGGAATGCTCGTCCGGCAGAGGTATCCCGTGCAATGCATTCCCTGTAACCAGTCGCGCAACGGAATCCGCCAAGGTCTGCAGGTTGGGGTAGTACATGTCCTCCAGGCCCTTGGCCGTCGGGCAAGGCGCCGGCTGCATGCCCACCATCACGGAGGGCTTCTTGAGTACGGATGGATCCCTCTCGCAAATCCAGCGGCACACTTCGGCACAGACGCCGCAGATCATCCAACTCGTATCCGCCACGATCAACTTGCCGGTCTTGCGAACGCTGTCAAACACCAGTTGATGGTCCGGATGAGACAGGCAATGAACATCTATCACCTCACACTCGATGCCCGCCACCTGAGCAAGGTGATCCGCAGCTCTCACCGCTTCCAACACCATGATCGATGTCGCAACAATGGTCACATCGCGGCCCGGGCGGACCACGAACGATGTCAGCGGGTTATCCGCCTTCATCGCATCTTTTGTCACGCGAAATTGCAGATCGTACATGAGCCGATGTTCGATCGAGATAACCGGGGCTGGGTACTGCGACACGACCCATGGATAGGACGCCATGATTGACTGTGCGCTGGCCGGCATGATCACCGTTAGCCCGGGAATGTGCGCGAATAGGGACTGCAAGCTTTGCGAATGCTGCGCCCCCTGCCCCCAACTTCGTCCCACAACCATCCTGATCAGCATCGGCACCGAGAATCTGCCGCCAAACATATACTTGTACTTGGCTACAAGATTGATGATCTGATTGGCGGCCACCAGCGCAAAGTCAGCACGGATATGCGTCTGGATCGGGTACAGCCCGTTAAGCGCTGCGCCCACTGCAATCCCGGCTGTTGCCTCTTCCGCCAGCGGAGTATCCATGACACGTTCGCGCCCAAATTCCGCTGCAAGCCCCACGGTGCTCCCGAAGATGCCTTTGTGATCATCCACGCCCTGCCCGATGATGATCACCTTGGGATCCGAGGCCAATGCAGCGTGCATGCTGGCAAAGAGTGCTTCACGGTAGCTGACGACCTTGCCGTCATACTTCGCCACAAGGTCCATATGCTGCACGGGACCGTTCTTCAGAGCCTTTTCAGATGACATGACTCAGCAGCTCCTCTCTGCCCGGCCACGGGCTGCTTTCCGCGAAGGCAACGGCATCGTCGATCTCCTTCGCAATACCGGGGCGGAACTTCTCCAGCAGGTCACGACGCAGAATCAGCGGATCCCGGCTCGTCCACGACTCCAACTCCGCACGGGAACGGTAACCGGCCTGGAAATCCTCGCCCGGCCCAACGTGCTCGCGATATCGATAGGTCGCGATCTCGACGAACTGCGGCGTCCGTTCACGCCGCACACACTTCACAACTTCCGAGAAGACCTGTCCGATCTTCGCAAAATCATGTCCTTCCGCTATGGCCACCGTGGGCAACCCATAGGTCCGGGCATGCTCGATAATGTTGTAGGCCTGTCGTTCCTGCGTGCGGGAGTGCACTGCCAACCCGTTGTTCTCGCAGACAAATACGACCGGGACCTTCTTCAGTGAAGCAAAGTTGAGCGACTCGTGATAGACGCCCTCATCGGTGGCTCCGTCACCGAAGACAGCGACACTCAGTTGATCCTTGCCGAGTTGCTTCGCGGCAAGCGCCGCGCCCACAGCGTGAGAGATTGTGCTGGCCACCACCGCCGATGTGCCCATGAAACCGACCTCGGGCGCTGCCATGTGCATAGACCCACCTTTGCCACGGCAGCAGCCGGTCACCTTGCCATATAGTTCGGCAAAGAACTGCTTCAGGTCACCGCCCTTGGCCAGATAGAACGCATGGCTGCGATATGAGCCGAAGAGCAGGTCCGTGGACCGCAAGGATTCGCAGACGCCCACAGCCACAGCTTCCTGTCCGATCGAAAGATGCACGGGACTCTGTATCTTGTCGCTCGGATAAAGCTCAATGATCTTCTCCTCCACCATGCGAATCCGCAGGGCCCGCTGGAAAAGCTGCTCATAGGTGCCGACATCACTCATGACACTTGGTCTCCGATTTGCTCCGTCTCCCACTTCAGCAGCGGACGGACCGCCCCAATCCACTCTCCAAAGTACTCTGTCCTCATGCGCTCCGATTCTTCAACCTGAAAAGACACTACGCTCTTCTCAAGAATAATGATATCCTTGGCACCGCGACCGTTCAGATAGAGATCGATGCTGTGTTGTCCCGGATTGAAGAGAAACGCCGGGATGCGACATCGTGTGCGAAAAAGGCCCTTGGGGTAGGGCCTCTCCACCCACGGGTCCGGCTCCAGCGATGCGGCCTTCGTGTTCCCGCTCGTAAAGATCGCCTGCCCCATGGCGTTAATCAGCCAGATAGACACCAGCCGTCGGCCGCCGTTCTCAAGATTCCAGTAATCTATCTCAACGTCGATCTCGCGATCCACGCAAGGTGTTCCGGTCGCGATTCCATCCGACAAGATTCGAACGGCCTTCAAGCGAACTTGGTGATTGCCCGGTGCCTCCTCCGGGGTCTGCCATTGCGTAACCCCATCAAATTTTCGTTCGCCTGCCAGATACTTGGCAACCACGGCGCTCGGTTCAGCATCCATAGTCAATCGTCCGTGGCCAAACAAGAGGCATCTGCTGCACATCTCATTCACCGCCAACATGTTGTGACTTACAAAAAGAACTGTGCGGCCATGTTTGGCTACGTCGCCCATTTTGCCCATGCATTTCTTCTGGAACTCCGCGTCGCCCACGGCAAGCACTTCGTCCACGATCAGGATGTCGGGTTCCAAGTGTGCCGCCACAGCAAATGCTAGCCGCACATACATGCCGCTGGAGTAGAACTTGACCGGCGTGTCGATGAACTTCTCCACCTCGGCGAAGGCGATGATCTCATCCATCTTGGCCACGATCTCGCGCCGCTTCATGCCGTGCATCGCCGCGTTCATGAAGATGTTTTCGCGTCCGGACAATTCGCCGTGAAAGCCCGTCCCCACCTCAAGCAGGGAGTTCACCCGGCCGTGAATCAGCGCGCGCCCTTCGGTTGGATCGGTGATGCGGGACAATATCTTGAGCAGTGTGGATTTCCCCGCTCCATTCCGGCCGATGACCCCCAGCACTTCACCCCGCTTCACCTCGAAGGACACGTCCTTCAACGCCCACAGGATCTCCGCTTCCGACGGTCCGCGAAGACGAGTCTGGAGATAGCGGAAAGGGGCAAGGGGCAAGCGCTTCAACGCTTCGCGCAGGTTCTGCGCACGCTTCTGCGCGACACCGATCCGGTATCGTTTGCCGAGTCCCTCAACAGAAATGACAACGTCGTTGCTCATAACAAACTCGAGAATAGCCGCGAAATACACGAATCACACGAACGGGAGGGAAAAACATTCGCCCCGCAGTTCATCTTCGTGTCTTTCGTGTGTTTCGTGGCTCCCATCTTCGTCCTCATGCGATGTCTACGATTGACCGTTCCGTTTTGCGGAAGTAGTACGCACCGGAAATCAGGATCGGGGTCACCACCAGGAACGAAATCCCCAGCATCTTGAATGAGGGGTCCCCCGCACCGCACAACGCCCAGCGGAAACCTTCCACCACATTCGTCATGGGATTCAGGCGGTACACGGCTTGCCAACGTACAGGAATCATGCTTGTGGCGTATACGATAGGTGTCGCATACATCCAGAATTTGACCGCGTAGGAAAGCATGTCGGCCACATCGTGGAAGTGTACAATCCACGACGCCATCCAGAGACCGACCGCAAGGGCCGTCATGGCCGCCAGCAACAGGTACACGGGAAGCCACAGGACCGCCAAGGTCAGGGGGAATCCGTACCACCACATCATGCCGAGAAAAACCAGAAATGATATGCCCAGATCAACAAGCCCGGAAAGTACCCCGACCACCGGAGCCACAAGACGGGGGAAGTATACCTTGGAAATCAGATTGCGATAGGACAGCAAACTGTTTGCCGCCGCGAAAAGCGCACCGCCAAAGAAACCCCACGGCAGCAACGCCGCGTAGTTAAAGATCGGATACGGGATCCCATCGGAAGGCAATTTTGCCACCATCCCGAAAATCAACGTGAAGATGAACATGTTCAACAAGGGGTGAATGATGATCCAAAGAGGACCAAGCGCCATCTGGCGATAGCGGCCCTTGATATCCCGCCACAGAAAAAAGTAAATCAAATCGCGATAGTTCCATAGCTCGCGCAGCCCCAGAGGAACCAGTCCTTTGTAGGCTCGAATCTCCACCGTAGAACTCGCGGACAATGGTGTTGTATCTGGGGAACTCATGTCGCGCTCACATCTTCATATCGGACAAACGGCTCCGGCAACATATAACTGGTCAGCACGGCGCCCGTCTCGTTCGAGGCGCGCAGGTTGCCCCACAGGGCCGAGGCCGCGCCCACCAGAATCATCATCGGTGCATTCCAAGGCAACGGCGAGAAGGCCCCGCCCACGACGAACACCATCATTTGCATCCGGAAGGTCCACCCCATGTCGGCCAACGCCGGCCATGTCCATTTCGCCTCACGCTGCACACGTATGCCGCTCATCAGAAGGATATAGAGAGGGATCACATAGAGCGCCATACCGATCATACCCATCCAGCGTCCGGCCATCAGGATCTCGCAATGCACCTGCCCTGTGGCCATCGGAAACTGGCGGGCATACTTCGACTCATCCGCATTGATGCCCACACCGAAGACCGGGTACTCCTTGATCAACGCCCAAGTATCACGGTTCTTGAGGCGGCGCTCTTGCGCGCTTTGTTCATCCTGGTTCATCTCGTCATCCGTCTTGACCTCCTCCTTTCCGCCGAGGAATGACTTGATGGATTGAGGAATGGACTTGAAACGCTGCATGTTCATGCCGCCGACAGCACCGAGCAGGAAGAAGATGGCCACGCCGCCGATAATGAAAGTGGTCTTGTACTTCGCTGCATACTTCGGCACGAGGAGGAAGCCCATGGAAATCAAGATCAGCATGCCCGTGCGGCTCCCCGTCTGAAATACGATATAGATGGCTGCCAAGGCCGTCGCCAAAAACAGGCCCCGCAAATACCGCACCCGCGCCTGCTGATAGAAATAGAGGTAGAGCGGAATCAACACGCACATCATATAGGCAAACCCGTTGGGGTTCTCCACCAACCCTACGGCCGGCCCCATGAGCCGGTCACCTGCAAAAGTCGCTCCCGACGCCGAAAGACGTAGCCCACCCTTCACCCACCAGAGAGAAGCCAGCATGATGGTCGCCTGCACCGCCCAGACACGGTCGATCGAGTACGCCATGGCCTCGATCAGAATCAGCACCAGGCAGTTCTTCACCACGATATCCGTCGTATCGCTCCATTCCGAAGACGCCTGAAGCGGCCCCACCCATAGCGACATGATGGAGGCCACGATCAAAACCAACGCTGTGATCGTTGCCGGTCCCATCCGCAACAGCGAACGCCCTTCGGACAAGGCCGACATAATGTGGAACCCGACGGCGCCCATCACACACAAGTCGGCAATGTGCAGCGGATACAAGAAGGTGAACCGATTCTGTGGCTGCACCATCAGAATGCAGATGTACCAGAGCAGGAATCTGAAGGCCCATATCGACATAGTGATCAGTTATCGGGGATTTGAGATCAGTTATTGGTTATTTGAGATTGGGGGAAGTCGGAGATTGGAGATTCGTTATTCATCATTAAAGGGGAGGAAAAGCTGGAATCAGAGGCCGTGTATTCACCCACTGTTTCACGAACCGAGGAGCCCCTCGAGGCCTTTTGGAGGTAACTGATATAACCGTTGAGGAGTCGCACGGACTGCTCAACCAGTTGCTCCCCTTTACGGAATAGCTCGTCGGAAATCATTCTGTCAGCCTGGGCTGTGATCAGGTGATCCAGAACCTCATAGGCCGAACCACGGGCATTGCAGCAGAACTTGGCATTGTCCAAGTAATGGAATCTCCCATAGCCTTCCGCAATATTCGCCGTTGTTGATCTTGCGGCGCGCGTGATCTGATCGCTCAAACGATACTTCTCATCTCCAGGCAAAACGGGCACCACTCGTTTTGCGACAAACTCGCTCAATTCGCGACAAACTCGCCAGCAATCCAAATCCCGAAAAGTCCTGAAATCGGCCACGTCCACATCCCCCAATAACCAATCACTAATCTCCAATCACCCGAAGCCTGCCCGCGCCTCACGCCGTAAGACGCGGGTAGGCTTCGCCCCCGTCAGTTCCGGGGAGGAACTTCCCGCACCTGCTACTCTTTTCCCTGCCTACGGCCACAAATCGTCCGCCACAAACCCACCCAACAGCCGCTACAACAACTTCCGCACCAAGGGATTGTTGAGAAGACCAGAGACTCTCGATCGATAGGCCTCGGCTTGCTTGAGGCGCTCCCTCAGAATCTTCGTCTCATCCCCATTCCCGCCACTGCTCTCCAGTAAAGCCAGACTTCGCTCTATCTGAATCTTCGCCGAGTCGAGCTTCTTGGTCACCGAAGTCAACAGACCATTCCCCAAAATGCGGTTGAAGTCCGTCTCCGCCAGGTAGTAATCCCTGCGGTCGCCCTTCACCCATGTCCGATGCACTGCACCCCAACTCTCAAGCTGGCGACAGGCAATACTGACGCTCGCCTTGCTGACGCCGAGCTGTTCCGCAATGGCGTCGAGACTGAGGGGATCGCCGGAAAGATAAAGAAGGATGTAGATCTGGCCGAAAAGCCGGTTCAAACCAAAGGACTGCGCCGTGCGCCCACCCGCCTCGACCATCTCCCATTTGGCTGGATGAATAGGGTCCATAAACGCTTCTGCGTTTAGATTGTTCTAAACGTTCTCAATAATACCCGTCTGTGTCAACCACGTTCAGCCCTTTCACAACCTGTTGAAGTCGTTGCTGTAATATGTTGTTTTACAACATCTTACAAATGCTGAAATGATGCGCCACGCACCTGCCAAGCGACCACGGGACCGCGTCGCTCAGAATCGTCCAGTCACCCTGCGAGAGCTGTGCCCTCAAGCCCTCTCCGGCAAGTCGTGTATTGATCCGCGGTCAGGAAGAAACAGTCATCGTGAAAATCGTCATCTGCCTCAACAGGCCTCAGTTTCTCTTCGACCCAACGGAAGACCGAATAGCCTTTCTTCTTCAGCAATACGGCCGTCTCGCGGGCGCGAACCGGATCCTCGCCAATCTCGATGACCATCGCCGGATGCCATTTCTCGATCAGCGTATTCGCACCCCGCAGGAGCTCCAATTCATGCCCCTCCACATCGATCTTCAGAAACGTGATCGGCTCCTCCATTTCCTTCAACGCAGAGTCGAGCTGCCGCACGGCCACACGGACCCTTCGCCCATCTATTGCTGCAGGACCCGCCCCGCCCATGATCCGGGCCTCATAGGGATTTTCATAGCCCGCCTCATAGAGCGGCACGCTCATGACCGCCTCACCATCCTCGGCCGACAGCGCGCAGTTGAAGAGCTTCACTTGGGCCAAGTGCAGGGACGTGATGTTGTGCCGGAGAAAGTCATACGTTTCCGGGACCGGCTCGAAGCTGAAAACCTGCCCTGCACTTCCAACCCATCGGGCCAGCATGGCCGTCACATAGCCGATGTTCGCCCCCGCATCCACCACGCGATCGCCGGGCTTGATGAGCAGCCGCGCCACTCGCGACAAGGGCCAGCGACTCTCGTCGAACCTCGCCACCACGCCGGGATAATAGGCCCGTCGAAGGGCGTGAACCAACCCCGCAGGCAGAAACCGCAACAGCGTTTGTTTGATCCATCGCATCATGCTCATGCCGGGTTCAGATAGGCTGTATCGACTTCCACGGCGACGGACCCTCCTTCGCATAAAGCTACGGAGGGCGAGACAACTTTGATTCCTGTGCAGATCGCTTTCATGCCGGGTTCAAATAGGCTGTATCGACCTCCACGGCGACGGACTGCCGGATCATATCCACATTGATGATGACGCGCGTCCGGCCCTTGACCCGCACCACGAAACCCTCGAAACCCTTGAACGCGCCACCCACCACGCGAACGCGTTTCCCAGCCTCAAGATAGGGCATCACTTCCACCACGTCGCCGATCTCCAACGCCTGATGAATCTGACGAAGCTGATCCACCAGAGTCTTCTGATCCACCACATCCAGAAGGTTGGCCACATGCCGGTTCTGTCGAAGAGCGGACTGCTCCGTGGGCGATACCACACAGAAGGTGTAACCGGGGAAGAGGGGCGACCAGAAGGATCGTTCACGCGTACCGTAATGATGGACCTTCTTGCGCAGCGGCAGATATACGGGCAAGCCCCCGCGGACACAAAAATCCGCGATCTTCTTCTCACAGCGGGGGCGGGTGTGGACAACGGACCAAAGCCGCCCGGGGGGCGGCATGACCAGCGACTCCCTGGAGGCGTAATTCTGCACCATAGGCCCGATCATCAGGTGGCGCCAGCATATCGAAGCATATATCACAATGCAATGATGCGTACATCCTGTGGAGGGCGGAGCTCTGCGACGCCGACCAAAGAAACGGTCTCGCAGAGCTCGACCCTCCAGATGGCCTTATGTATTTTCCGACAATGCACAACATCGCCCCGTTACCTCAACGCAAACGTCCGGCACACCCATCTCCATTGATCCGCGTGAATCAGCCGACGATCGTCTTTCTTACAATATGCGTGAGGGACAAGCGGCCCTTGTTGGCCGACATGCATGTGCATCAATTGTTGCGGGAAGCCTGGGGGTTGGCAGACCGCTGGCTGGTCGGTCGCTACGTGATCATGCCTGATCATGTGCACCTATTCTGCTCGCCTGCTAATCGCGAATGTCGGTTAAGAGACTGGATCGGTTTCTGGCGGAATTGCGCAACTCGTCGCTGGCCGCGCCCGGCAGAGAAGCCAATCTGGCAAAGAGAGTTTTGGGATACACAGTTGCGACGAGGAGAGAGCTACGCAGAGAAATGGGAGTATGTGCGCCAGAACCCTGTGCGCGCCGGATTGGTCTCGGCAGCCGAAGACTGGCCCTATGCCGGCGTGATGAACGCCCTTCGGTGGTAAACGGTCTCGCAGAGCTCGACCCTCCAACATATCAGCCCGGTCCTGTGGAGGGCGGAGCTCTGCGACGCCGTCAACCTGCCCAACGAACAGCCCCCCTCCAGTTCCCTTGGCGCCCATTCGCGTTCATTCGCGGTTAAACTCTTCTTCGCGCCTTTGCGTCTTTGCGTCTTTGCGTGAAAGATATCCCCTTCCCTTTTCGTGCCTTTCGTGGGCTCTCCTCATCCGTGCTATCCGCGAAATCAGCGGTGAAGGAAGGAGTTCTCTAGAGATTACGATTACGAGCACGATTAAGAGCACGAGTAAGAGGGAGAAGGAGAAACTCAGCCCGTGTGGGTGCCCGTGGCGGCTGAAGAATCAGGCGATGCGGCCAAGGGGACAACGTTGCCGGCTGGAGCAGGCTCCTCCGCCTCAAGTTCCTCACTGTGCCGCAGACCATCAATGATCGTGCGGAACGTGCGGAGGAGAATCAGGGAATCGAGGAAGAAGCTCATGTGCTTAATGTAGTAGAGGTCATACTGCAGTTTGCGCCGGGCCGCTTCGATGCTCGCGGCGTACGGGTACTTGACCTGCGCCCAACCCGTAATGCCCGGATGCACAAGGAGCCGCTCCTTGTAGAACGGAATCGCACCGGCCAAGGTGTCGACAAACTCCGGCCGCTCCGGCCGCGGGCCCACAAGACTCATCTCCCCGCGCAGCACGTTGACCAACTGCGGAATCTCGTCCACGCGCCACTTGCGCAGGAACTTGCCCACCCGGGTAACCCGACGGTCAAATCGGCCCGCCCATACCGCGCCCGACTGGGCTTCGGCATCCGCGCGCATGGTACGAAACTTCAGCAGGGTATACGGCGTCCCGTCCAGCCCCGCACGCCGCTGCCGATAGAGAATCGGGCCCGGGGAATCCAGCCGGACAGCCAGCGCCGCAACCAAGCTGATCGGCGCCGACAGCACCAACCCCGCAACGGCGACGGCCAGATCCATCACCCGTTTGATCTTGCGAATGTGAATCACGGAGCTGTTCATCGCCGCGTTCATCAACCACTCATCGTCGATGTGATCGAGCGGGATCTCCTGTGCCAGCTCCTCGTAAAGCGCCACGTAGTCGAGAATACCGATGCCCGTGTAGCGCAGGGGGCGCAGTACGCGGAAAAGCGTGTGTTCCCTTGCCAACGACGCAGCCACAATGATGGTTTCGATCGAGTAGACGTCCGCAAACTCGCGTAACCGGCTGATGTGCCCCAGCACGGGAATGCCCTCGATAAACTCACCCGCATGCGACTTGTTGCAGGATACGATGCCGAATACGCGAAATCCTGAGTCGGGCGACTGAGCCAGCAGACGGATGACATTGCCGGCCTCTTGCCCCTCACCCACCACGAGCACGTTCTTGGAGAGGAATCCGAATCCCACCGCCACTTTGTAGAGATAGCGCGTAAAGCAGACGAGCAGGAACACAAACAACCCCGCGAGCAGGAGGATGCCGCGGCCAATGTGCAGACGAAACCGTGCGTAGAAGACGAGCACAATGATCATCAGGCTGATGGCCGTGGTGACCAGCGGGAGAAGGAGCGTGCCGCGCTTCCTCTTCAACGCCTGTGGCTCATACATGCCGCCCGCGTAGAATACGACGAGCAAAATCAGCAACGATCCCCCAAGCGAGGGAATATGCTCCAGCACGTAGGCCCACCCCTCACGCGGCGAGAGACGGATGACCGAGGACAACACAATCGACACCGCGACACACGAGGCATCCAGCAGCATGAGTACCACGCGCCGGGGCGAGACTGCTATATGGCGACCGAAAATCATGCATCATGCCTCTCGTACAACAGTCTACCCCACTCCCTGAGCCGTGGTTACGGCCCGGCTGCGGGTTTCTTGTCATACAGGTTGTCGTAGTCGTAGTAGCCGTAGTAGGTGGAGTAGTAGTAATAGCCCACCCGACCAAAATCGAGATTGTTCAGAACAACGCCAAGGATATTGGCGCCGCGCTCACGAAGCGTCTGAGCCGCCAGTTGCGACAGCTTCCGCGATGTCTGCCCCGCCCATACGACAAGCAGACACCCGTCCACCAACGAAGCCAGAATGCCCGCTTCCGAAACCGCCAGCACCGGCGGACAGTCGAAGACAATGCGGTCATAGGTCCGCTTCGCGTACTCCACGAACGAGACGAACTCATGACGCAAAACAATCTCCGCAGGATTGGGCGGGAAGGGCCCCGTCGCCACCAAGTCAAGATTCGGCAGCCCCGTACGCTGAATCACTGCCTCGGGCTTGGCCTGACCGGTAAGAATGTCGGAGAGACCCCGGCCACCCTCGAGACCAAAGAACTTGTGCACTTCGCCTCGGCGCAAGTCTGCATCGACGATGAGCACGCGCGATCCTGCCTGCGCCAGACACACCGACAGATTGATGCTTGTGGTCGTCTTGCCTTCCTTGGGCACAGCCGACGTCATGGCCAACGTCCGCACGCTATCCTCGGCGCCTGAGAACAATAGGGACGAACGGATGTTTCGATAGGCCTCCGCCAACCCGCTCTTCTGGTCGATATTTGCCAACAGATGCGTGCGCAGATCTTCCGGATCCCAGTTGGCTGAGGGCACCAGTCCGAAGAACGGCAGCCCGAGTCCTTGCGTTACCTCTTCGGGATATCGGATCGAATCGTCAATGTACTCCAGCCCGAAGACCAAGCCCAACCCGATGCCAAGACCGATCAGCGCCGCCATGAAGATGCTCTGCAGCTTGCGCGGAGTGATCGGTGTGTAGGACGGCTGTGCGCGTTCCATGATACGAACCGATTCGGGCTCGATACCGACGGAGATGTCGATTTCCTTCAGCCGGTTGAAAACAAGATCGTACAATCCCTGAAGTCGCTCAATGTTGCGCTGGATATTCCTATACTCCTGAGCCTTCCGGGAAACCTCCAAGGCTTCCTCTTCCCACTCCTGTTCCACACGCTTGGCCGCCTGTTCGCGGATAGAGAGCGACTCGAGCTGGGAGTAGAACTGCCGAAGCGCAAACTGCATTTCCACAGCGATGGCCCGTTCGTTGTCCTGAATATCCACCAGGGTCTTCTGAATCGACGGATGAGCATCGCGATATCGCTTGCGATACTCAACGAGCTGCGATTCCAACTCCGATTTCTGTCGTCGCAGTTCCTCCCACCCGGCACGCTGCACAAGCCCGTATTCGATGAGCCCTGCCGAACCCTGTGGAGCCATCGCAGTACGAGTTACATTCGACCCCTGTGGAAGACCCGCTATCGAGGAGTTCATGCCGCCGAGCATCGGCGTGGAGGGTCCCATCAGCGTCGCCAGTACGGCCTCATCGGAAGCCTGCGCCAATAATGGCTGCTGCGCCTCGAGAAACATCCGCTCCGTCCTGTACTGCGCAGCCTGCTCAGCCAGACTCGCCAGATGATTGGCCGCAATATTGCCGCGATCCTGAATGGCTATTACGCTGTTCTCTCGGGCGAATGCCAAGGTCCGATCTTCCGCCTTCTGGAGCTCATCGTGCAGGCGGTTCGCCTGCTGCGTCAGGCTTACCACGGTAGCCTGCGACGTATCCATCCGCTCTTCGGCCTTGAAATCCAGGTACTCCTCGGCCAAGGCATTGGCCATCTCGGCGCCAATCACCGGGTCGCGACTCTCCACCTGAATGATCATGAACGCCGTCTTGCCAACCGGATAGACAGAGATACTGGTGATGTTCTTTTCGATTTCCTCGGCTGGACGGTTGAGACGCTCCCGCGCCCGGGCAAACATCAGGCTGCTCTGAATAATCAACTGCTGCGTGGTCACATATTCGCCCTGCAGTTCGGTCTCCGTCGGCATAAGCCGCGCCGGCACCGGCAGCCCGCGGCTCAGCAGGAGGGAAGCCGAGCAGCGATACGTCGGCTCCTGCTGCACCACCATCACCACCATGACAGCCAGCGAGATGACGAAACAAAGAGCTACCAGCCAGATACGTTTAACAATGATGTGAAAGTACTGCTTGATCAGTACGATATCGAAAGACTTCTTGCCGGCCCCGGCAGACGGGGCAATCGGCCTCTGCTGTGCGCTTGGCGGCATGAAATTCGTCATGATCAGAAACCCAGCACCTTCTCCGGCACGACAATGACATCCCCGTTCTTCACCGGGATATCCTCTTCAAAAGCGCCCACTTTGAGAATTCGCCCCACATCGACAATCAGCGACTGGCGCGAACCATCCGGTGCCGTCCGCATCAGCCGAACTTTACTGTCATTGGCAAATTTATCGAACCCGCCGGACTGCAGGATGATCTTGCTGACCGTCATGCTCTCGTCCATAGGCAGCGGAACCGAGCCCGGTTTGGCCACCGCGCCAAGGAGATACACTTGGCCACGCGACACCTGCTGCTGTGACGGCACAAAGAGAATATCCCCGGCCATCACGCCAACGTTGACCGACATGTCGGCTGCGCCGAATAGGCGCGACAGGTCCAAAGGGATCACCTTGTAGTTGCCCGCCTTATCGGGGCGCAGCAGGCGGGCCGCATCGAGGTGGTCCATATATCACTCGTGGCAGTGGCGGCAGCCGCGGGCCGACGCAATCCAGAGGGTGGATTGGACAAATCTGCGATGAGCACGGAATTCCAAGTTGCCATACAAATATGCACACGCCCGCCGCTCTCCGTGCATGAAAAAGGTGCATGGTGGTCCTGTATGAGCTCCAGTCGCTGCGAGCGCGGTCCTGGCCATGAATCTTGACGACACAAAACAAAACGGAGCATTCAACTTGGTGCCACCCTAGGAATTTGAAGTGCGCTCTTTTCTTGAAGTTTGCGCCCAAACAGGAGG
>ERZ795056.2808-NODE-2808-length-19043-cov-5.931904_pt1 | contig 19043 bp, 19 predicted proteins | sample MGYA00375140_ERZ795056 | MGnify/ENA primary metagenome ERZ795056 (study PRJEB30185, sample SAMN05720227) | activated sludge metagenome | isolation source: Anaerobic digester | place: USA | collected 2015-03-09 ... | reverse complement strand
CGCATCGCCGCGCCCGGAAGCGTGCGCGTCGACCGCTTCATGGAGCCCGAGGACTACTCGCACGTCATCCATCTTGTGTCGCTCGCCACGTGCGCGCTGGGAGAGGGGCGCGACGCCGTGGACGCCCTGCGCGAGACCTTTCCCGCCGGAACCGTGAGCGGCGCGCCCAAGGTGCGGGCCATGGAGCTTATCGACGCCATGGAGGGCCGCGCGCGCGGCATCTACGCCGGAGCGGTCGGGTACATCGGCTACAACGGCCGGCTGGACACCTGCATCACCATCCGCACTGCGGTGTTTGACGGGGATAGGCGCTACATACAGGCGGGCGCGGGCATCGTCCACGACAGCGTGCCCGCGCGCGAGTACGACGAGATCGTCCACAAACTTCGCGCGCTTTCGCTAAGTCTGCAGTTTGCGAGGGAAAACACTATCGAGGAGACCGCCCGTGCTGCTGATTATCGATAACTACGATTCCTTTACCTACAATCTGGTCGAGTACCTGCGGGTGCTCGGCGAGGAAATCGAGGTCGTGCGGAACGACGCCCCGGTTTCCTCCGTCGAACCGGGCCGCTACCGGGGGATCGTCCTTTCGCCGGGGCCCTCGGGGCCGGAAAACTCGGGAATCACGCTCGACGTGATCGAAAAGGCGAGCGGCACTCCCCTGCTCGGCGTCTGCCTCGGCATGCAGGCGATGGTGTACGCCTTCGGGGGCAGGGTGGCGCGCGCCGCCCGGGTGATGCACGGCAAGGTCGACCGTGTGCGCCATTCGGGCGACGCCCTGTTCAGGGGAGTGCCGGAGGAATTCGACGCGGTGCGCTACCACAGCCTGGCCGCCATGGAGAATTCGCTTCCCGACTGCCTGGAGGTGACGGCGCGCGCCTCGGACGGCGAGATCATGGCGGTGCGTCACCGCACGCGGCGCGCCTGGGGGGTACAGTTCCATCCCGAGTCGTATCTGACGGAACACGGTCTCACCATACTGGGAAATTTTATCGGAGGGTGCATATGAGCGCGATACGCGAAATACGGACGCTTTCGGAGGGAGGGACCCTGTCGGCCCTGGAGAGCGAGGGACTGTTCAACGCCATCTTCCAGGGGGCCGTCTCGGAGATCGAGATGGCGGCCGCAGTGGTGGCGCTCAAGGTGCGGCGCGAGACGCCGGAGGAAATCCTCGGCGCGGTGCGCTCCATGCGCGCCTTCGCCTCCCCGCTCGAGCTGTGCGAGTCGGGCGTGTTCGATACCTGCGGGACCGGCGGCGACAACTCGGGTTCGTTCAACGTGTCGAGCGCCGTGGCTCTTACCATGGCCTCGCTCGGCGTTCCGGTGGCCAAGCACGGCAACCGTTCGGTGTCCAGCAGGAGCGGTTCGGCCGATTTCCTGGATGCGCTCGGTGTGCCCATAGGCCTTACCGGAGCAGAGGCGACCGAGTATTTCAGAAAGCGACGCTTCGTCTTCATTTTCGCACCCAACTACCACCCGGCCATGCGCCACGCGGGCGCCGTGCGGAAGGCGCTGGGGGTGCGCACCATCTTCAACTATCTGGGCCCTCTCACCAACCCGGCCGGCCCGCTGCGTCAGGCGATCGGCGTGTTCCATCCCGCCATGCTTCCACTCTACGCCGGCGTGGCCGCGGAGCTCAAGTACGACTGCGCCGTCATCTACTCGGCCGAGGATGGCATGGACGAGGTTTCGCCCGTCACTCCCACCGAGGTGCGCGTGGTGAGCGGCCGCCGGGTGCGCTCATTCACGATCGATCCTTCCCGCTTCATAACCGCCGCCGAGGCCGAAACGCTCCCCCGGAACCTCACGGCGGCCGAAAACGCGGAGCGCTTTGTCGAAACCATCAAATCGCCCTCGCCCACACCGCTCGGCAGGCTCATCGCGCTCAATACCGCGCTCGCGCTGTTCGCCCATCGCGACGGAGGCGAGATCGAAACGCACTACGCCACCGCGCTCGACGCAATCCACGGCGGCGCCGTGATGGCGATCCTTTCGACCCTGAGGGACAGTCGGAATGCACTCTAACGTATTTGCCCTATCGCGGATGCCTTCGCTAAAACGCGACGAGCTTGCCGACATCCGAGCTCGCCTTAGTTCTGCGCCGCCTCGCGCAAGAGAATTAAAGGGGGCTTCTGTCCTCGTCGGGAAAAACGGCATCATAGCCGAAATAAAAAGGTCTTCGCCCTCGACCGGCAGAATATCGGACGGAAGCGCCGCTTCTATAGCCTCGCGATATGAAAAAGCCGGAGCGCTTGCCGTCAGCGTACTGACGGACCGAACGCACTTCGGCGGCACATGGGACGATCTGGCCGATGCAGCCAATGCCGTAAAGGTACCCGTACTCTGCAAAGAGTTTATATGCTCCCCCTGGCAGATCGACCTCGCCACAACACTCGGCGCCGACATAGTGCTCCTTATAGCCCGCATGCTCTCTCGCCGCGATCTGAGCTCTCTATACCGGCATGCGCTCGACTCCGGCATATCTCCGCTAATCGAGGTGCACGAAAGGAACGAAATCGACGAAGTTCTCTCGCTCTCTCCGAATGTACTCATGGTCAATACTCGCAACCTCTCAACGCTCAGGATGGAGCCGGATATCGCCTTCTCGACGCTAAGCTCTATCCCCAGGGGCATTACTCGAGTGTGCGCCAGCGGCATTGAGTCCGCCGTTGATATTAGCCGAGTACGCAAAAACACGGAAACAGGAATCTTTCTTATAGGTACGGCCCTGATGAGGGCCTCCACCCCTGAAAAACTATTCAAGGAGATGTGCAATGTTCGTTAAACTCTGCGGATTTACGCGAGAGGAAGACCTTGCCGCTGCGGCGGAATTTCCAATTTCAGCCGCCGGCTTCGTATTTCATTCGGCCTCGGCTCGCTTTGTGGGCATGAAGCGCGCTCGTGCCCTCTCCGGCCTGTTGGAAGGAACCGGAATACTGCGCGTCGGGGTCTTTACTGGAAGTGACGCGGACAGCATAGCACGGACCGCCGAGGGCGCGCGGATGGACTGCGCCCAGGTCTACGACCCGCTCGTCGCGCAGCGTCTCGACGGCCGCATCCGCGTCATCACGGCGTACAGAGTGAGCGGCTCGGAAGACATGGAAGCACTTTCGATGGCGCCGGCGCGCGGGCTCCTTCTTCTGGACCGCTTTGACGCGGGCCTCTACGGTGGAACGGGAAAGCCCTTCGACTGGGAAGCGCTCCGCGGGTTTCCGCATATAGAGCGCGCCATAGTCGCGGGCGGCATCGACGCGGCGAACTTCGGGAGACTTCTGGCCCTGATTCGGCCGTACGGAATCGACGTATCGTCGGGAATCGAAGACGCTCCCGGAATAAAATCAAAGGAAAAGATAATGAATCTGTTCAACACGCTCCGCGAGGTATACGATGAAATCCATGCCCGATAAACAGGGGTATTACGGCGAGTACGGCGGGCGCTTCGTCCCCGAAAGCCTCATAAACGCCCTGTACGAACTGGAGGACGCTTACCGACGCTTCCTGAAAGACACCGCCATGCGGAGCGAACACGCGCGCCTGCTCCGCGACTACGCGGGAAGGCCCACTCCGGTCTATCATGCCCGCCGTCTTTCGGCAAAACTCGGCCTGGAGCTCTTTTTTAAACGAGAGGACCTGGTGCACACGGGATCGCACAAGCTCAACAACACGCTCGGGCAGATCCTTCTGGCGCGCTCCATGGGAAAACGCCGCGTGATAGCCGAAACCGGGGCCGGACAACACGGCGTCGCCACCGCAACGGCCGCCGCTCTTACGGGCATGGATTGTCGAGTATACATGGGGGCCGAAGACGTGGCACGGCAGGCGCAAAATGTACATCGAATGAAACTCCTCGGGGCCGAGGTGATACCTGTAAAAACTGGCCAGCGCACGCTTAAAGACGCGGTGAGCGAAGCAATGCGTGATTGGGTTGCAAGCGTCCGGGACACGCACTATCTCATCGGTTCGGTCATTGGACCCTCGCCATTCCCCAGGATAGTGCGCGATTTTCAGTCGATCATAGGCCGAGAGGCCCGCTCGCAGATGCGCCGCATAACGGGCAGAGACCCCGATACCGTGGTTGCCTGCGTGGGAGGCGGCAGCAATGCAGCGGGTTTGTTTTCAGCCTACCTCGGGAGTAAAAGTACAACGCTTATTGGCGTCGAGGCCGGGGGCCGCTCTAAGGCGCCCGGAGACCACAGTGCCTCTCTATCCAGAGGGAGGCCCGGCATCTTCCAGGGCAGCCGAATTTACCTTCTTCAAACGGACGAAGGTCAGATATTGCCGGTCCATTCCATATCGGCCGGGCTTGACTACTCGGGAGTAGGTCCGGAACACGGCTATCTTAAAGACAGCGGCCTGGCCCGTTACGCCGAGTGCTCCGACGCCGACGCGCTTCAGGCCTGCCTGTACCTCACGCGTACTGAGGGGATCATCCCGGCGCTTGAAAGCAGCCATGCCTTAGGATACGTCATCAGAAATCGCCGGTCGCTGAGAGGCTCGACCGTACTCGTCAACCTGTCGGGCCGGGGCGACAAGGACATGGGAATAATCGAGGAGGCCCTTAAAAAATGAAAGGCTACAACGGCATTTATCTCATGGGTAACCATCCCGATGTCGGACGCTTTAAAGAGGCCGCGTCTATAGCTTTAGAGCGCTTCGATTTTTTGGAGGTGGGAGTTCCATTCTCCGATCCTGTTGCCGACGGCCCTGTTATCGCAAGTGCCGGAGAGGAGGTGCTTGCACGCGGTTTCTGGCTTAAAGAACTCTTTCGTTCTATCGGCGATATCATGGGAAAAGCCCATTCAGACAAGAAAATCTATATGATGAGCTACGCGAATCCGGTACACAACTTAGGGCTAATGCGTTTTGCCAGAGAATCCAGGCGAGCCGGCATCAGCGGCCTTATATTACCCGATGTGCCCTTCGTAGAGAGCTGGCCCTTCCGTGACGCCCTCGCCATGGAGAAATTAGAATACATCGATTTCCTTACACCGGAAAATACTCATGGGCAGATCGAGGCGACCGCCCGAGCTGCGCGGGGCTTTCTCTATTTCGTTTCTATCCGCGGAATAACCGGAGCCGATTTTAAGCTCGATGCCGCCACGCGTGTAAAGATACGCCGCGCACGGCGATCGAGCCGCGTCCCGGTGGTGTTAGGCTTCGGCGTTCGAAACGCGGCCGACGCGCGCGCGGCCGTTGAGCTGGCGGGCGGTTTCATCGTGGGAACCGGCGCCGTCGCGGCGCTCGCCGACGGCGGGCCTAAAGGCTTCGAACACTACATCGATTCGCTCTTTGACTGAAGCCGGAAGCCCCGGACGGAAGCTACCATTTCTTGCGAAGGTCGAAGCTCAGGTTCATCTGCGAGGATCTATCGGAAAAGAGGTAGTCGGGCCCGTAGTATATGTTGAACTCGAACTGATCGAAGACCAGGAAGTGCCCGGCCAGGCCCGCGGCCAGGCCGCACTGGCTGCCCCTTAGCTCTTTATCATAACCGTATCCGTACCCCTTGAAGCGAACACCATCCAGATAGAGACCCATGTAAAAAAATTCCCGGTACAGGGACATCATGTATTCGTTCGAAAGGCGCGCCAGGTCGTGCGAATAATATCCCTTGCTGTTGAAGCCCTTGAAGCTCTTTCCGCTTACCCCGCGGTCGTGATAGAAGGGAACCCCGCCCCACAGGCGCGAGTAATCGCACTTTAAGGCGAAGATGTCCGAGTTCGGCAGGTCGATGTCGAGGCGGCCGTCGAACAGGAATTCGTTGAAACGCCGTTTCCCCGAATGCCGCCCCTCGAAGAAGTGTCCGAAGCTAAAGCTGAACTTGCGTTGGATGATATCATCCTCGGCAAAGGGAAGGAGGTCCACGACGATAGACGCCTCGGCTATGTTCCAGAACTGGGTCTCCTTTTTCACCTCGACCGAACCGGCGGCCGATTCGTCGATCGAGCTGTCGAAAACGAAGGCCTTCTCCGTACCGTAGCCGGCGTAAATTTTAAGCTCCCTGAGGAGCGTGACACCCGGGTCCGCCGAGCCGCGGAGTATGGTGAAGTTGTATTCATCGAGCCCGAGGTCGGCGCGCGAGGCGCGCGAATTATGCCCCGTGGCCTTTACAAGCGGCGTGAAATAGCCATCCAGCGTCGGCGTGAAATGATATGTCGATTCGACCTCGATGAAGGTATAGCGGGGGATGGCGGTAAAATCCAGATCCAGACCGTAATAGATACCGGCCGAGGTCCCCGCCTCGAAGCGGTCGCCCTCGCCCAAAAGCGAGGGGTGACGGTATTTTACGTATGGAATGAGCCCCTTTGTGTAGTTAATGTCGAATCCGTAACTCACGGCGGCTCCGGCGACACTGGCCGAGGGGGCGCGCACGATGTTGATGTCGAGATCGTATCGATAGTCGAAATCCTTAAAGAAGGGCAGGCGGACGCCCCCGACGAAGGGCACCCCGATCCGCTCGTCCAGTTGGAAGAAGGCCCTCTCGTAGCTTCTGGTGGGTTTAAGGACCGCCTGAATGTCCTTGAATCCGTATTTCTGTTTCAGGCGGTTGACGCGGTCCTGCACCGTGTATCGGTTGTAAACTCTTAAAGGCAGTTTAAAGTCGTAGCGCACCCGTATGGTGTCGAGCGTGTTCAGCCTCTGAAAGACTATGCGCCCAAGCTTCCCCTCGTCGACGTAAACGACGAGCTCGGTTTCGGTTTCGCTGACGGGATAGCAGATGGCGAGCGTATAGCCCTGCTTGTGATAGAAAGCGTTGATCGAGCGGGATACCCGGTCAAAACGTCCGGGGCCCGCCGGAAGCGTGGAGAGGTCCAGGTGCTCGAGAAGAAACAGCTCCGAATAGAGTTCGGTCCCCTGTATGCGCACCCGCTTGTACGCCTGCTCCGCCCGCGCCCCGGAACCCAAGAGCGCGGGAAGGAACACGAAGACTGCCCACAGACAGAGAGCCCGCCTCAAGGACACTCCCCCGAACGGCCCACCACGGAGCAGAAGGGGGCCACGCGTCCCAGATCGATTCGGTTGTGCCCGGAATTATCCACGGCGGTCCAGCCGCCGGTTCGATCGAAACACACGGTGTATCGGTAGCCGTACTTGGCCTCGATTATATCGCTCTCGACGATGCGCCTTCCGGCGCTGTCGGCATAGGGGCTCTCTGTTTTCATCGTCACACATCAAGTCGAATTTTGCCTGCGCACCTTCCCCGTACAGGGGACCGGCCGGAAGACGGCGCCGGCGGGCTCGCCCAAAGCGGCTTCGGCGCCGGGAACCGTTGAATAACGCCCATAATCGCATTCTACGGCGCCCCCATCAATAAAAAAACCGCCTCTGCTCATTCCTTATTCCCCGGAATGAGCCTGTCATCGCTTGAGGTAAAGCGATATACTATCCGCCGGTGCGGATATACGAGCGGAATGTGCACGTCTATATCGTATTCGCCGCGCTCGACGACCGAGGCGCCGCCAAGGCCGCGAAAATGGAGCCTCATCACAATGCTCTTTACGCCGAAGGGCTTGTCCGCCAGGGTCCCCTCCAGGTAGCGCAGCGAGAGGCCCTTCTCCGCGAAATAGGCCCGTCCGCTTAAATGGCGCGTGGTCTTTTTTTTGGGGACGATCTCGACCTCCCAGCAGCGCACCCCTTCCACCACGGCGGTTCCGGAAACGCACTCGTCGTAATTGGCGTCATTATCCACGTCGAACGGCAGGTGGATCGGTTCGCGCGTGCGGTAGCGGTATTTCTCCGGGGGGAGTTCCTCGCCGTTCTTTACGTAACGTAGAATCGTATACTCCGGCCTTTGCCGAAAGTATTCCCTTCTTATAAGCAGGACTTCCGCGGATTCGATGAGCTCGCCCGTCCGGGAGTCGTAGACGCGCGACACGGCGTTCCGGCGGGCCTCGATTCCGTTATACGAGGAATATATCCTAAGCGTGTTATTGCGAATGGCCGCGAGTATCGCCTCGTTCGAAGGGGACCCGGATGGGTCTCCACCTCCCACGGAAGCAAGCGCAAGCACAGCAAGAAACGGGCCCGCGCATAAATATAACCTATCTCTCATGCGGTTGTCCCCTTAACGAAATGGTGGATAAGCGGCCCGTCGGCGCTTATGCCTTGCCCCCCGGCGTATGACACCGTTACACCGCCATTGTTTCATGCTTTGCGGAGCATACGGCAGCCGCACCACGCGCGCAATAAAAATATCTTTACAAATCAAGCGAGCGCGGCCATCATTCCGGCATGGAGCGCACAGCCGCCGTCCACAGCACACGCCGCAGAGGAGCGGAAGGAATGAATCGTCTACGATCGCGCATCGCCGCGGCAGCCGCCGCCTGCCTGCTGGCCGTCCCGGCAGCCGGCCAGACCGCCGTTAAAAAGGCCCCCGCCCCGGCAAAGAAACCGCCTGAAATAAAGGAAAATTTCCTCAAGCGCTACAACGAGAGCGTCATCCCGGTCATCAAGCGCGGCATACCGATGGTGGTCAACATATCCGCCATAAAGGAGGCTCCGAAAAACCAGGTCCACGAGTACGACATGTTCGGCAATCCTCTCAATAAATTTCCCTTCAAGGACCAGGTCGAGCCCAGGGCCCTTGGCTCGGGCGTAATAATCGACAAACGCGGATTTATAGTGACAAACCACCATGTTATAAAAGACACCCGCTCGATAAGAATAACCCTTTCGGACCGCAGGGAATTCTCCTGTTCGGTTCTTGGCGCCGACCCCGCCACGGACATAGCAGTAATAAAGATAGACGGAAAGGCGCCGGCGGACCTCCCGGCCATCGAGATGGCCGATTCCGACAAACTGGAGGTCGGCGAGCTCGTCATCGCGATAGGAAACCCCTTCGGCTTCTCCCATACGGTGACGACCGGAATAGTGAGCGCCACCGGCCGACAGAGCGTGGGCCTAACCGATTACGAGAACTTTATTCAGACCGACGCGGCCATCAATCCCGGGAACTCGGGAGGCGCGCTCATCAATATCGAAGGAAGGCTCGTTGGCATAAATACGGCCATCTTCTCGAAGAGCGGCGGTTATATGGGCATAGGCTTCGCAATTCCGGCCAACATGGTCAGGGAGATCGCGGGCGAGCTCATCTCGGGCGGGAAGGTCACGCGCGGATGGCTGGGGGTTTACATACAGGAGGTCACAAAGGACATCGCCGAAGCCTTCAGGTACACTGGCGCGGGCGGCGCGCTCGTCGCGGACATCCTGAAGGAGTCGCCCGCGGAGGGTTCGGGGCTTCGCAAGGGCGACATCATCACCTCAATCGACGGCGCTTCAATAACCGACGTCAATCACCTGCGCCGCGTGGTGGCGGTAAAGAAGCCCGGCGCGAAGGTGAAGATCGACGTTTTCCGCGACGGTAAAGCGGAAAGGATAGAGATGCTGATAGGCATGATGCCCACCACACCGCCGGTCGCCGACCGCGACGCGGGCGAGCGCGAGGACATGCTGGGAATGACGGTCAGGGACATCGACGAGGAGCTCGCCTACAAGTACCGATCTCCCGAGAGGTCGGGAGTGATCGTAACACAGGTAAAGCAGGGTTCCCCAGCCATGCGCGCCGGTATTGTGGCGGGCGACGTGATACGCGAGATCGAGCGCGGGGCGATCGACAGCGTCAACACCTATAAAATGGCGGTGGAAACGCTCAAGGGAAAGACCAGGGTGCTCGTCCTTATAAACCGCGCGGGATCCCACAGGTTCCTGGTGCTCGACCTGGAAGCGCGAGGCGATACCGGACAGCCTTAGGGCTTCACCGCCTCCTCGGAGGCGAAATCCCGCACCGGAGCGCCCCCGGCGGCCTCGTGGAGCTCCATCCACTGCCTCACCCTGTCGGGACCGTACTCCATTTCCCATGCCGGAATAATGCGGTCCAGCGGCACGTCGGCGAACGATCCATGATATGCGACATACTCCATGAAACGCCGGTTCTTCCTGTTGTATTCGGAGAAAATGGAGTCCTCGCGCCCGTTGAACTCGAGCGGGGCTATCTCGTGGCGCTCGCAAAGCTCGCGGTTGAATGCGGGGGTGGCGCGCACCCAGGCGCCATCCAGGTGGAACTCGGTAAAGCCGTGATATACGAACAGGTCGGACCCCAGAGTCTCTATAAGCTCCCTGGTGGCCAGGTGATTGCGCACGTCGGCGAAGCCTATGCGGGACGGAATGCCGAGCGAACGCCCGAGCGCGCATAGAAGCGCCGCCTTGGGGACGCAGTATCCGCGGCCGCGCGCCAAGACCTCGCTCGCGCGATAATGCTCCGGCCTATGGAAGGGCACGTACGGGTCGTAGCGGATTCCGTCGCGCACGGAATAGTACAGCCTGACGGCCTTTTCGACAGGATCGGACAGTCCGTTCGCCGCGGCCGCCGCAAAGGCGCGAACCCTGGGATGGTCGCTGTCGAGTATCTCCGTGGGTCGTAGATACGCCTCGTCCATGTCTTTCATTGCCGCGCACTCTCCACCTTTGGCGTTTTGAGGGACACGTATGAATATGGCTGACAATAATCCACCCGGAGGAGTCGGAGTCAAGGCTTATTTTGGCGCGTGTCCCGATCAAAGAGGGAAGAGCGAATCGCGAAAGAGGAAGATGGCCGGAAGCACGAGCGAAAGAAAGGCCACGGTATTCACAACAAAGATGCCCGAGGCGAAGGGGGCGTCGAGGTCATACAACACGGCGCTTATCACCGAATACACCGCGGTCGGCATGAAGGCCTGCACCTGAATGACCGCCCGGACCGCCGGGTCGAGCGGAATAGCGCAAAGGCAAAGAGCCGTTATCGCAGGAATGAGGGCGAACTTCAAGAGAGCCACGCAGGCGTGTTCGCGCGCCGTGGACCGGAGCTCGCCGGGGCGGAAGCTCATACCCAGCGTGAAGTAGTATACGCTCATCGATACGGCAATGAGCGCGCCCAAGGGAAAGGCCGCGTCCGGACGCCTTACGCCCGCGGCGTGCAGGGCGGCGGAGATTAGAATGGCGTACAACGGCATATTCCCGGGGTTTCGCGCAAAATCGCGCACAAGGCCCGCGACACCGGCCCCTTCACTGCGCGAGGCACCTGCGTAGGGGAAAACCACCAGAAAGACGAAGGGCATGAAATACGCGGTGAAGATGAAGGCGAGCGCGAGCCCCCTCTCTCCCATAAGCATGAAGCATACGAACCCGCCCATGGTGAAGCCGTGATTGGCGAGAGATGAGGTTATATGAAACACGGTGCGCCGTTTGCCCTTAAGGCCGAGGAAGCGGGCGGCGGGCACTCCCAGGGCCCAGCCGACCGTGGCGAGCAGAAGCCCGGCGAGCGGAAGGGCCGCGAGGCCCGCGTCGAGGGAAAGGCCCCATGTGCTCCAGAGGACCAGGGCCGGTTCGACCGTCATGAGGTTTGTCAGGATGAGCTTACGGGTAAAATCGGCAGGGTGCTCAAATCGTCGGCGCAGAAACCATCCCGCGGCGAAGGGGGCGACGATCATGAATTGAAGCGAAATGAACGACGCAGGAAGCGTCATCTCAGAGGTACCGAAGCCCCACCTTCTCTTTTACCGCGTCAAGCGTCCTCGCCGCCACCGCGCGCGTCTTTTCGGCCCCTGCCGCGAGTACTTCCGCCACGGCGGCCGGATCGCCCGAAAGCCTTTGGCGCCTCTCCCTGAATGGCACAAAATATTCCCATATAAGCCCAAAGAGCTCCTTCTTTACTTCGCCGTAACCGGTACCGCCTTTTAGATAACGTTCGCGCAGCCCCTCCAGTTTTTCGGCGGAGGCAAAGAGCCGGTACAGCGCGAACAGATTGCAGGTGTCGGGGTTTTTCGGCGACTCGACAGGGGTGGAATCGGTCACAATGCGCATCACCTTTTTTTTGAGCTCCTTTTCGGTCTCGAATATGTTGATCGTGTTGCCGTAGCTTTTGGACATCTTCTGGCCGTCCACGCCGGGGATCAGCGCGATCTCGTCGGAGATGAGCGGCTCGGGAAGAGTGAATGTCTCGCCGAAAAGCCCGTTGAAGCGCATCGCGATGTCGCGCGTGATCTCCACGTGCTGTTTCTGGTCCTTCCCCACCGGCACCAGTTCCGCCTGGTACAACAGTATATCGGCGGCCATAAGCACCGGATAGCTGAAAAGGCCCCAGCCGGGGGTGTGCCCGCGTGCAATCTTGTCCTTGTACGAGTGGCTGCGCTCGAGGAGGCCCATGGATGTGTGGCATCCCAATATCCACGTGAGCTCCATCACCTCCGGCACGTCCGACTGCACCCAGAAAAAGCACCTGTCCGGGTCGAGCCCGAGCGCGAGAAAATCCATGGCCGCATCGAGCGTGTTTTGGCGGAGGAGGCCGCCGTCGTGCACGGTCGTCATGGCGTGGTAGTTCACGATAAAGCAGAACAGTTCGTTGTCGTTCTGGAACTCGATCATTCGCTTCATCATGGCGAAATAGTTGCCCAGGTGAAGCGTGCCCGAGGGCTGAATGCCCGACAGAATCCTCGCCATTGTCAACTCCCATAAAGCGTGCTAAAAACCGCGACGCCCTATCCATAATGCCGAGCTCATGGGCGTCAATAATTAATTGCCGGCGCGGGCTTAAAAAGATTTTGCTTTTCGCGCCGAAACCCTCATACTATCGGACGGGCCGTCCGGGGCGTTCGTGATGCGAATGCCCGGCGCGGACCGCGGGTGCGGGCATGAAATTCGACAGACACACAATCGAGCTCATCGACAGGCTCCGCGAGGGGGTGCTGGTGCTGGACGAGCGGAAGAACGTGATCGTCCGCAACAGGGCCGCCGAAACCATGCTGGGGCTCAGAATACACCCCAGGGACAAAATCAACATCGAGAACCTCTTCCGGGCCCGCAACCCCGGCATGTATCGTTTTCTTTTTCAGGCCTTTCAGTCGTGCGACAACCACAGGGACTACGAGATCCTCTATCACAAGAAAAGCCGCTCCGTGCGCCTTCTCGTCTCGACCTACGCCCACTGGGAGGGCAACTCGCCGAGGGAATACTACTTCTTCATCATCCTGCGCGACATTACGGAGGTCTGGCGGCTCGTACAGCGCGAAAAGCACCTCCTGGCGCAGCTCCGCAAGAATTACATCGACCAGATGGAAAACCTCCGCCAGATCGCCCAGAGCGTCGCGCACGAGATTCGAAACCCGATTGTCTCGATAGGCGGCTACGCGAACCTCATGATAAGAAAGCTCGGAGAGGGCGACATGGACGTCGCGGACTTTTCCAATTTCCTCAATATCATCCGCTCCGATACCGAACGTCTTCATCGTATCGTGGACCAGGTGGAGAAATATTCAGACTCGACGGAGATCTCGCTTAAAAAGGAGAACATAGTTGTCCTTTTCAGGCAGATGATCGAATTCGGGGAGAAGCTATCCCTCGAGCGCCGCGTCGTCTTCGAGGCGCCGCGCATACACCAGGATGAGTACCCGGTCTACGTCGACCAGCTGCGCCTCAAGCTCGGCCTCTACAACCTCGTGCGCCATTCGATACTGCTTGCGCGCCGGGGGAGCAGGCTGAGGGCCCGTCTGAACTTTACGCCCTTCGAGGCGGACTTCATGCTCGACATACAGACCGACATGCGTAAAGAGGAGGTCCCATTTCTCTTCAACCCGTTCTATTCCACGGCAAACCAGGAGCTTAGCTTCGACCTGGCTCTCGCGCAGCGCATTGTGATGCAGCATGGAGGCGTGATCCGCGCGGTGTGGAAGCCCGAAGAGATCTTGCGGCTGCACATGTCCCTGCCGAAGGAAAAGCGCCTCGATCGGGAGAGGACCGGCGCGCACTGACCGCGGGGCCGGCTCACGCCGCGCGGAAATATGCTTAATTCCCAGTAAAAATTGTCATGAAACGCAAAATGGTTTTGACAATCCCGCCGTGAAATGAGCGCGCTAACGACACGCTCGTTTTTAGAAAAAACGGGATTCCCGGGTGACGTTTTCACCACCGCCCGGTGTTATAGCTGTATGACTCGCATCCGACCGGATATCGCTCCGGCACGGAGCGGCCATCCAATCTATTTTTGGAGGAAACCTAAATGAGCCGCACTATCCGCACCGCTATCACGATAATCATTGCACTGCTTCTGGCCGGCGCATACCCCTCCCCGCTGCCGGCGGAAAGGACCCCCGGCCAGGGCGATCAGACGCGTTTAATCAAAGATATCGGCGAAAACATGCCCAGGGAAGACACGTCCGCCGTGGACGAGGAGCAGGGGAAAGGCCCCACCACCGAAGACCCGGCGGAGAGCACCACTCTCTTTTCCACGGTCAGACAGGGCGGGCCGGTGATGATCCCGATCATCCTGCTGGGGCTCATTGCGATGACCATCATCATCGAGCGCATGATATTTTTTTCGCGCAACAGGGTGTGGAAGCGCGAATCCGTGGATAAAGTCCTCGATTCGGCCAAAAGAAATTCCAATGCGAAATACCGCGAAGACCTCGAGGACGAGCTCAGGGGCGTGTTCAACGTGTACGCCAACGACCTCGAGAAGGGGCTGGGGCTCCTCGCGGGCGTCGGCAATCTCGCCCCCATATTCGGTTTTCTCGGGACTGTTACAGGCATGATAAGCGCCTTCGCCGCCATCGCCGCGGCGTCCAGTGTAAACGCCAAGGTCGTGGCGTCGGGAATCCAGGAGGCGCTCATCACGACGGCTGGAGGCCTCATTGTGGCCGCGCCGACCCTTTTCTTCTACTATGTATTCACCAACGCCATCCAGAATTACTATACGCGGTCGGAGGAATACATCGGTCTTGCCTCGGAATCCCTTCCCAGACTTTCCAATAAAATAAGGAACGGCGGGTAAGGCCATGGAGAACGACAATCTGATCGTTAAAATACTGCAACGCAGGGGACGCCTGAAAAATAGGCCCGAAGAGCGCTCGTTCGATTCGGTTTCGATTGCGGATATGGCCTTTCTTCTGCTAATATTCTTCATCGTAACCGGGTCGTTCGTTCTGCGGCAGGGCATCTTTTTTTCACTTCCATCGAAAACATCGGGATCCGTATCTCTCGACGAACGGCAGATAACCGAGGTCTTCCCGGTGGAGAATGGATTTCTCCATAACGGAATATTGTTGAACCGGGAAGGCTTCGGAAGAATGCTCAGGGAACGCGGGAAGAAGGCGGCCGACAGTGTTTTAATGATCCACATGGGCGGAAAAATTCGGTACGAGCGGCTGGTGGACACCCTGAGCGTCGCCAGGGAGTCGGGAGTCCGCAGGGTCTCGCTGAAAAACGCGGACAAAGGCGGCGCCCTATGAGAAAGGGTTCATTTCTTTCGAAACTTAGACCTATAACGCTCGGTTCGGCCATGGCCGATATGGCCCTGCTCCTCCTGGTGTTTTTCATGGCATCGACAACAACCGAGCCGCCCAGGGGGGTCGAGGTGGTTCTCCCGAAAGGCACCACCCAGGGGGCCGAGCAGGACAGCCTGTACATGACCATTTCGCGCTCCGGCGACATCTATTTCGACGGAAATCTCGTGGAGCTCGAAGGCCTTCATGACAATCTCGCCATGAGACGGGGAGAGAAGGACCGGCCCGTGGCCATTACGGCCGACAGGGACCTGGACTACGCCTACATCTCACGGGTGCTCGGCATATTACAGGAACAGGATTTCCTTAACGTCGTCTTCATGTCGGAGCCGAGGGAATCCATCAGGCCCCCAAGGTGAGGCGGCGGCATGGAAGCGACAATGAAAATGAGGGAAACCATAATCGGAATATGGCGTTCGTTCGAAATGTGGGAGAGGCGCCATCCCTATGGATTCTCTTTTCTCCTTTCGGCGCTCTTTATGGCCTATCTCCTGTTTTCCAGCGAATCGCTGGACATCGACAGGGAAGACCTTTCATCCATGGAGAACATACAGTTCGTCGACATGGAAACGGTCCAGTTGCCCCGCAGAATAGTCAAAAAGGATGTTTCGCTTGAAAAAACCGCAAGCGACGACCAAAGCGCCGACGTGGAACGGGCAATGGGCGTAAACGACGACCCAAACGCCGTTGACCTGGCGTTCTTTCCGAACATTGCGCCGCCGCGCCCCATCGGAAGGCTCGTAAAACGCTATCCGAAAATAGCGAGCGAGCTTAACGTAGAGGCCGTTATCAACGTAGAGATACTCATCTCCTCAACGGGAAAGGTGCGCAACGTAAGCGTTCTGGGCATACGGCTCTCCAAGGCCCTTCCGCCGGAGATCCACGCAAAGGTCGCCGGAGAGTTCGCGCGCGACGCGAAGATCATACTGATGAACGCGCAGTTCAGCCCGCCTGTGGTAAACGGCAGGAGGGTGCCCATCAAGATGGAGATGCCGCTCAAATTCAGGCTGGAAGTATAGGGTAAACAGACATGTTCAGAACGATCAGACGCACAGCCCCCGCGTGCGCGCGCTGTATAATAGCTTCGCTTTTAATTATGGCGCCGGCCGCGGCGCAGGCCCTCACGCTTCGCGGCACGGTTTACGACGATACGAAGCGCCGGCCGGTGGACTTCGGCACCGTCATCGTGCTCGAGGCGCGGGCAAAGGCGCGTACCGCCGAGAACGGGAGCTACGCGGTACAGATTCCCGAACCGGGCGAATACACGGTCATCGTCCAGTCCGAGGGGCTGCGGCAGTCTAAAACGAGGATACGGATAGACCGCGACACGGTGCGCGACTTCCACCTGGGCGCCATCAGCATACGGGGAGCCGCGCTCACCATTACGGGCGAACGGGACATCCAGAAGGTCTCGCGTTATACCATGACGGTACGGGAACTCAAGGAGGTCCCTGCCTCATTTGGCGACTCCATAAGCGCGCTCACCGCGCTACCGGGCGTCATCCGTACCGACGGTTTCTTCGGGCCGCTTGTCATACGGGGCGGGCTTGACCGAAACAATAACTATTTCATCGACGACATCCCCATTTACTCGCCGATGCACTTCGGGGGGCTGCACTCGGTAATCAACAACAACCTCATGAGCGAGATCGACCTCTTCTCCTCGGCCTTTCCGGCGCAGTACGGCTCGGCCAACGCCGCTGTAATCAGCATCAATACCGTCGACGGCGTGAAGGAGTTCGGAGGATACGCCGATATCGGCCTCATATCCGCATCGGCCCTGGTGCAGACGCCCATATTGAAGACGAAGGACGGAAAGCCCTATTTCCCATCGCCGACGGGATACATCGAGAAGGAGGAGGCCGAAAACGCCGGCTATCTCATCGTCTCCGGCCGCTATGGCTATCTCTCGCTCCTTGTGCCCACCATGTATTATCTCATCACAGGAGACAAACTGGAGAGCGTACCGGACTACTGGGATTACCAGGCCAAGGGCAAATACTATCTGAACAGCCGGAATTCGATCACAGTACTCCTTATGGGAAGCAAGGACTATTTCGTGTTCACGGAAAGCGGCGAACTGGACGAGGGCGATGATCCTCTGCTCAAGGGATTGAAATTCAAAACGGATAAAATGGCGCACGGCCAGGGCCTGTATTATACCTGGCAGCCGAATGAGAGAATCTCCAACCGGCTCCTTGCCTACGGCTCTCTAACGAAATCGTACGCCTACGCCAACCTGCCCTCCGATCGGGTCGCCGACGTGTACAAGGACATAAACGTCACCTCGCTTCCATACGTGTTCGGCCTTAAGGATCGCGTCAAAATTCAGGTCGCGGAGAAGATACTGGAATTCCGCGGCGGTCCCGAATACACGGTGTATCATTTTACCGCGCACGGAAAGACCCTGCAGAACAACGCGCTGAACGACGGATGGGACCCGGCCGACCCCGACCAGTTCATTCCCATAATACTGGACGAGAACACCACCAACCAGACCGTCGGCGGTTATATAGAGGCGAAGCTCACCGTGGCCGGGCTCACCTTCGTCCCGGGTTTCCGCTCCGAGTACCTGGACCGCGCCAAAGAGATCACCTGGGACCCGCGCGGCATGCTTAGCTACGAACTCCCCACCGGCACCACGCTTTCGGCGGCCGCCGGAAAATACAGTTACTTCTTTCAGACGAACTCCAACCTCTTCGACCTGATGCCGCATATCTCGAAGATCGGCGAGGAGTTACGGTCGGAGAAGGCCCTGCACCGCGTGGCGGGCATCGAGCAGGCCATCGGCATGTGGACGATAAAGCTGGAAGGCTTCTATAACAATTACTGGAACCTGGCGGAGTCGTACCCGCATATCACAAGCGAGGGAAAATTCCTCGAGGGACTTACGAGCGGCAAGATGAAGGCCTATGGCTTCGAGGCGCTGATCAAAAAGGATCTTCGCGAGGACCAAAACGGCCTCTTCGGCTGGGCCAACTATACATATACGCAGTCCAAGTACAAATCCGGCCTGCCAACCACAACGGGATACGACGGCGTACCCGCAAACCAGATTGGCGACCCCTGGGGCGATACATTCATCGACTCGGACTACGAGCAGGAGCACGCCTTTAAGCTGGTGCTGGGCTACCGGCACAACCGACACCAGTTGAGCGGCAAGTTCCAGTATTATACGTCTATGCCGTACTATCCGATAGTCGGCGCCCAAAAAGACCCGCTCTATCCCGGAGATCGTTATGTCCCGATGTACGGCGCGCCCAACAGCGCGCGCTTCGAGGCCGACCACCGGCTCGATCTGCGCTATACGTACAGAATAAACCATTCGTGGGGATACGTCTCATGGTACGTGGAGCTCATCAACGTCTACAACCATCAGGCGAAAACCACACAGGAGTGGGACTACCGGTACGACTACAGCGCCAGCAACCCGAAGATCGTAAAGACCGAGGGACTGACCATCATCCCCAACTTCGGCGTGGAGGTGAAGTTCTGAAAGCGCGGATATACACGAGAAAGCGCGGATGGATATCCGCGCATGGATGCCCATCCGCGCCCACAGCGAGCATCCACGCCACACGGCGATGCCTTCACGAAAGCGCGGATGCCCATCCGCGCCCGGATACCCATCCGCGCTCGGATATCCATCCGCGCCCACAGCGAGCATCCACGCCACACGGCGATGCCTGCCCGAAAGCGCGGATGCCCATCCGCGCCCGGATACCCATCCGCGCC
>ERZ795056.2804-NODE-2804-length-19057-cov-5.608041_pt1 | contig 19057 bp, 14 predicted proteins | sample MGYA00375140_ERZ795056 | MGnify/ENA primary metagenome ERZ795056 (study PRJEB30185, sample SAMN05720227) | activated sludge metagenome | isolation source: Anaerobic digester | place: USA | collected 2015-03-09 ... | reverse complement strand
TGCCCTCCTGTTCACCATCCTGGTGATGTTCAGCCTCAAGGGCGAGTATATCGTGAAGATACCGATGGATGTCGTACGAATTGCAATACCACTTCTTATCTATTTCGTGGTCATGTTTATCGCGAGCTTTTTCATGAGTAAAAGGATCGGGGCCGGGTACCCGGTTTCCGCCACGCTTTCGTTCACGGCGGCAAGCAACAACTTCGAGCTGGCCATAGCGGTGGCAGTGGCCGTATTTGGCATCGACTCGGGCGCCGCGTTCGCCGCTGTCATCGGGCCGCTCGTTGAAGTGCCGGTCATGATCGGGCTGGTGAATGTGGCGTTCTATTTCAAGAAAAAATATTTTGCGAGGTGACGATAAAAACATCGTTTCTATATATTAATTTCATGATAATAATGTAAGATAGTTTATTACTTTATTCATCAGTGAGGTTTGCTTGAAAAAACTTGTTATCATTGGAGGCAGCGATGCGGGTATCAGCGCTGCGCTGAGGGCCCGGGAAACCGATCCCGGGCTTACTCCAACCATCATCGTTGCCGATGAGTTTCCCAATTACAGTATCTGCGGATTGCCGTATTACATCAGCCGGGATGTCGTCGGCTGGAAAAACCTGGCGCACAGGACAAAAGAAGATATCGAGCAGGAAGGGATCAACCTGTTGCTCCGGCACACCGCCCGATCAATCGATGCACGGTCAAAACAGGTCTCCGCTACAGATCTGGAGGGCAACACAAAGCTGATCGATTACGACAGGCTTATTATCGCCACCGGGGCAGAATCTGTCAGGCCGAAGATCCCGGGAATCGATGCCGCCGGGGTTTTTTTCCTGCGCTGGCTTCCGGATTGCTTTGCAATTGACGATTTCATTTCCAAAAAAAATCCGGAAACTGCCATGATTATCGGAGGAGGCTTTATCGGGATGGAGATGGCTGAGGCACTGATGAAGCGGGGCCTTCAGGTGACTGTCGTTGAATTTGCCGAATCGGTCATGCCTACCTTCAGTCCCGGCCTGGGGATTAAAATAACTGAGGTCCTTACCGGCAACGGCGTTGCTGTCCGCAACAACGTCGCAATCGAATCCATCGACCTCCGGAACGGGAAGCTCACTGTACGCGGAACGAACGGTTTCAATATGACAGTAGACATGGTGCTGGTTTCTGTCGGTGCAGCTCCCGGTACGGAGCTCGGGCGGACTATCGGAATCGAAACCGGCATCAGGGGAGCATTCAAAGTCAATCGCAGAATGGAGACCGGCATACCCGATATTTACTCTGCCGGCGATTGCGCGGAAACCTATCATGGCATATTGCGGAAAAATGTTTACATGCCGCTGGGCACGGTGGCGCACAAACAGGGAAGGGTCGCGGGAGAGAACGCCGCCGGCGGTGACCGGGAGTTCGCCGGATATTTCGGCACACAGTCCGTCAAGATATTCGACAGGGTGATCGCGAAAACCGGCCTGGGCGAAAGGGAGGCCCGGGAAGCAGGGTTTGATCCCGTGAGCGTTGATTTTGAGACCTGGGACCACAAGGTATATTACCCGCCGGCGGATAGATTATTCATACGTGTTACCGCCGACAGGCAGTCAAAGAAAATACTTGGCGCAGAGATGGCCGGGGCGTATAAGACCGAGGTTTCTAAAAGGATCGATATTTTTTCAACCGCGATTTTACACGACACTACCGTGCGGGATTTCAGCGATTATGATTTGAGCTATACGCCGCCCCTGAGCAGTCCCTGGGACCCGGTCCAGATGGCTGTACAAAAGCTCGAGCTGATGATCTGACCCCTATCTGTTCCATGAACACACGTGAAAATTTCTACATCGTGTTCAGGCCGGAAAAGCAATATGTTTCCCCTGCCGTGACCCAGGTCTATATTGAGCTTTCCTCTCACTGCAATCTCGCGTGTAGAAGTTGTGTCAGGAACTCCATCGTGGATTTCAAAAAGGCCCATTTCTCCCCGGCCCTGATGCGGAAGCTTCTTCCGATGCTGAAAAAACTGCGTCTCCAGAGGATCGTCCTGCTCGGCTTCGGGGAGGCGCTCTGCAACCCGCACATCCGGACGCTGCTCTCGTCCCTGCGCAGGCTGGATACGCGCATCGTCCTGGTCACCAATGCGGCGTTTCTAACCGATGAGATGTCCGCCTTTTTACTGGGCCTTCCCCTGGACGAGATATTCGTGTCATGGGATGATGATATCGGCGGCTCCAGCGCTATAATCCGCCCGGGGATAGAAGCGGCTGACTTTCGCAGAAATATCGAGGCGCTCTCGCAAATAAAGGCATCCTCCGGGAACCGGCAGACGGTCCTCGGCCTCGAGATGGTAGCCACTAAAAGCAACCACCGGTTCCTGACCGACACCATAGGATACGGTCGCTCAATCGGGATCCAATCCTTCATCGTTACAAATCTCTATCCCTACGCGGAAAACATGTCCAACGAAATCCTCTACGATACCGATACGCGGCCCCTGGTAGATTTGAGAAAAATCCTCAAGCGGGAAATAAAGCGCAATGACGTGCGGGTTGCGAATCAGAAGGCTGACGTTAACCGGCGATGTCCCTTCATCGAGAGAGGCACGCTGTTCGTAACGGCACGGGGCGAGATAGCCCCCTGCCCGGAGCTCGCGTACACCCACCCTGCCTACTATTTCGGATACAAACGAATGCACAACAGTTTTATTGCTGGAGACACCAATCGCCATACCCTGGCCCAGGCCTGGGACAATACGACGTTTATTGAGCTGAGGGAAAAATTCCGGTATTATGATTTTCCGAATTGCGTCTACTGCTACCGGCCCGACATGTGTTACAAGCGAACCGTGGAAGATACGGACTGCTACTGGAACCCCACACCCTGCGGCGAATGCCTGTGGGCCAAGGACATAGTCATCTGTCCGTAAGATTGCGACCGTCCCCGTGGCCGGCTATGCGCCGTTACCACTCATCCCGGCGGCCTCTTTTTCCCTGAGCGAAGTTATCTTTTCCCTGAGATCCTTCGCCATGGAGGCGATATCGCGCGAGTGGCCCGTAATGTCCTCGGCGCGAGACGCGTTGGTCTGGGACAATTGGTTGATGTCCGTGATGGTCTTCATCACCTCCATTGCCGCGGTTTTCTGCTCGACTGAGGCGGTCGTTATCTCCTCGGACCGCTGCTTCACGGTATTGACCGCACCGTGCGCCCTGCCGGTCGAATCTATCGCCGTTTCCATCGCTTTGTTTACAGCCGCGATCATGCGGTTCGATTCCTCGACGCCGGAGAGTATCTCGCGCATGAGTTTCACCGTGTCCTCCACGCCGGACATGCCCTTCACGATCTCGCTCTCGCTCTTGGCGATCAGCACCGCGATCTCCTTGACGCTGGACGAGGTCTGGTCGGCGAGCTTGGATATCTCATCGGCGACTACCGCGAAGCCTCGGCCGTAATCACCCGCCCGGGCCGCCTCGATGGCCGCATTCAGCGACAGGAGGTTGATGCGGTCGGATATGTCGTTTATAATGCCGAGAATGCCCGTCATCTCTTTTGACGTGGATCCGATCGCACTTATGGTCGTGTCCATCCGCCCGATCGATTCTTCGCCCGCACGGGCGTTCGCGGCGATGGCATCCGTCCGCGCCATGGCCACCGTGATCCGCGACTCCATGTCACGCGCCAGCCCCACCAGCTCGTTCATTCCCTTCATGAGGTCTTCCATCATCTCGGACTGCCGCTGGGCGCTGGTGCTCACCTGCTCGGCGCCGGAAGAGATCTCCTCCATCGTGGCAGTGATCTCCTCTATCGAGGAGGCCTGCCCCTGGATGTTTTCGGCGAAATGCAGCGCATCGCCCGACAGGTCCCGCGACGAGTCGTCGAGCCGCGCAGACACGCTCCGCATCGATCCCATCAGTACCTCATTGATGTCGCGCTGCTCCCGCTGTATCCGCTCCGCGTCCTCCATGCGGAGCCGCCGGGCGGTCTCGTTGATATTGCCCATCATCAGGGTGATGACGAACGAGATGATGAGCGTGATGCTCATCGACATGAGGACGACGCCCCGGACGGCAGGGTCAACAATTTCCGACGGGATAACGGTGGCGATCATCGCCGTCTCAGCCAGGACCACAATGGCAACAAGAACCCATCTTTTACAGAAGAGCATCGAGAAAAGCACCGGCATCATGTAGGCAAACTCGCTGACCAGGAAGCGCTGCCCGGACCCGGAGGCCTCGGTTCCCTTAACGTTTAAAATCAGCGCGGTCAGCACGCCGAAGGCGAGTATGGTCACTGCCGTGTTATACCATCCGGACGCGACGAGCACCATGCCTGCTCCCAGGAGAAGTATGATCCCAAACACGATAATGTTCAGCGGCTGGAAGATCCCCTGCTGGATAAGCAGGTTCATGATGATGATAAAAGCGACAAGTATCGGAAGGACGATAATGAAGAAATACCAGATGGCCCTGACCCTTCCGCGGAGTTCGTATGACTTGCCCTCGTATCGCTTCAGGATCCTGTCAACTCCGAAATTCATGGATTACCTCTCAGTACAGGAATATACAATCGTTTAAGATTTCGCTTGGGAAAGCTCGGTCAGGATTAAATTATACGCTAGTGAGCCGAATCTGTCAAGATGAAGAAAAACAAGAGCGGATAAATTGTATTATGTGACATAATGGCGTCAGATGTACCGGCGATACACTCCCACGATCTCACGAACAGCCTTCTCCCAGTTGAAATGCTCTTTCACGCGCTCGATGCCGGCTCGTCCCAGTTCCCGCATTCGCTTGGGATCTGCCAGGAGCCCGTTCACCGCGTCGGCGATCGCCTCATGGTCCCGCGCAGGAACAACCACGCCCGCGTCTCCCACCACCTCTGGAAGTGCACCGCCATCGCTCGAGATGACCGGCACGCTGCAGGACATGGCCTCGGCTGCCGGCAGGCCGAACCCCTCGTACACAGACGGTACGATCGCCAGCTCGGCCTCGCTGTAATGCCGGACCAGTTCCTCGGTGGAGGTCTTGCCGGTGAAATCGACGCGGCCTCCGAGCCCGAGGGTACTCATCAACCTGTCGGTGACCTTGCGGTGGGGCGCGCCCCCGTCCACGGCGGTGACCGTTGCGCTTTTAGCGATGCGCGGCATCGCCTTCAGGAGATAGGCGAACCCCTTCTTGCCGTCCTCGATGTTGCCGACGAATATGATCTTCCCCTTCTTCTTTTTTATGCCGGGCAGGGGGCGGAACACGTTCCGGTCGATTCCGTTATACACCACGGTCTGCTGCTCCAGCGGCACGCCGAAGTCGCGGTTGATTGCCCGCTTCGAATCCTCCGATACGGTGATGATATGGTCCAGCCGCTTCGACACGATCGACTGCATCAGGGTCGGATAGAACATGACGGTCTTGAGCTTGTTCTTGAACTTCTGGGTGCGCTCCAGCACGTTCACCAGGTCAATGGAGAGCGGGTGATGGATCGTCGCGATGACCGGTATGCCAAAGCTCTTCATCATAAGAAGGCCGTAACCGACGGACTGGTTGTCGTGGATGACGTCAAACCGGTGCCGCTCATGAAGCTTTCGGAGGAGGATATAGGCGCGCCAGCCGAAGGTGCTGATCTCGGAGAAAGCGCCCGTGCGGCTGGCCAGGTACTCGTAGAAGTTGAGCGGGCGGAGGATCGCGAAGGGATCTTCCGGCTCTATGATGTCCAGCTTCTTGCGCACAAAGTACTGGTTGTTATGTATCGTATGCAGGATGACGCCCTTCATGGGAAAGGGATACGGCGGGCCCACGATTGCATGCACCTCGTGGCCCTGGCGAACCATCTCGTCCGCAATGTACTTGAGATAAATGCCCTGCCCGCCCGAATAGGGGTTCCCCCGGTAGCAGAGGAGACAGATGCGGAGGGGGCGCTCCTTCATGGCCGCGTTCCGCGCCGCACCACGATGTCCGGCATGCCCAGCATCTTTTTCTTTTCCCTGTCGCAGGCGAGAATGACTTTCTCGGGGTCAAGCTTCTTGACCACGCGCGCCGGGTTCCCGGCCACGATGGTGTTGGGCGGCACGTCTTTCGTGACCACGGCGCCGGCACCGACGATGGAGTTCTCCCCGATGTGCACGCCCTTGCACACGATGGCCGAATCGCCGATCCAGGCCCCCCGCTCCAGCACGATGGGCGCGCTCCCGCCCGGGGCACAGGTGCGGTCGTGGATGTCGTGCCAGTCGGAATCGGTCAGGTAGCAGTGGTTGGCCAGCATGCACCCATCGCCGATGGTGATCGAGGAGGCGGAGCTGATGCGCACCGCGTTCATAACCAGCACATTGTTGCCGATGGTGATGCGGCCCTCGATCTCACCCATCTTGATCGAAGAAATGTTCGTGCGGTAGCCGTTAGCCGCCACGATGACGCAATCTTTCCCGAGGCTGATGTTGGGGCCGTACACCACCACGTTCCAGATCCCCCAGACATGGGGCACGTTGCCGATGCTCGTGAACTTGTGCTTGAACGAAAGATGGTAATGCAGAAACGACCAGGACAGGTACAGAAACGCCTTGATATAGGTAAAGACGGTCTTTTTCGCGTTCGGGTCAAACATGTGCCGCTCCTCCCGGGGACTACCGGTCTTCGATCCGGGAGAAATCCATAAGCGTGGAGAAGTGCTTCAGGATCCTTTCGAGCACGAACAGCCTGTTGTCCCGCAGCTTCACGTCCTTTTCCATGACCAGGACCTTGTCGAAAAAGGCATCGATGATCGGCTTTCCCTCGATCAGGAGTCCGAAAAGCTCGATGTACCTGCTTCCGGCTATGAGCGAATCGATACGTTCCGCGCGGGAATCAAAAAACGCGTGAAGTTCCTTTTCCTCGCTGCATTTGAACAGGGAGGGATCGAAGGCAAGCACGAGGCCGGGGTTTTCCTTCCGGAAGGCGGAAACGATATTGTTCATGCGCTTGAAGCTCAGCAGCATCTGCGAGAACCCCTCGTTCTTCCGGAACTCGTTGATGCTCTTCGCACGTCGGAAGAGCTCCAGGAAATCGGTGGCTCCGGTGGATAGACAGGCATCGATCTCGTCGTGGGAGAACCCGCTCTCGGAAAAGATGGTGCGGGCCCGCACCGCGATGAACTCGACGATCTTGCCGACCAGCTCCGCGCCGCCGCGATAATTGCCCGCCGCCGAAACGAGCATGTCTCGAAGGTCCAGGTTGATGTCGTTTTTAAGAAGGAGCTCTACGACGGCATTGGCCTGCCGGCGGAGCGCGTAGGGGTCGGCCGAGCCCTTCGGGATGTTGCCCACGCTGAACGAGCCGAAGATGTTGTCGATCTTTTCAGCGAGCGACACGATGACTGACGTCATGGCCTCGGGGAGCGGTTCGCCGCTGAACCGCGGTTTGTAGTGGTCCTCTATCGCGTCGGCGACCTCGGGGTCCTCGCCGTCCTCCAGGGCGTAGATCCGGCCGATTTTCCCCTGCAGGGAGGGAAACTCGAACACGACCGCGGTCATCAGGTCGGTCTTGCAGAGGGACACGGCGCGCGCTATCTTCTCCCGCGCCGCGGCGGGAAGCTCAAGCCGGCCCGCCATGTAGTCCGCGATGACCCGCATCCGGCTCGCCTTGTCGTAGATTGTGCCGAGCTCCTTATGAAAAAGGCAGGTCTTGAGGGACTCGACCCTTCCGGCCAGCTTGACCTTCCGGTCCTCGTTGTAGAAAAAACGCGCATCGTTGAACCGCGCGGTGATGACCCGCTCGTTCCCCGCCCTGACGTTCGCGGTGGGGGGGTTGTTGGAGACGACCAGGAAGCGGTCCGTGAGCCTGCCGCTGGCGTCCACCACGGAAAAATATTTCTGGTGCTCGCGCATCTCGGCGATGAGGACTATGTCCGGGAGCTTCAGGAAATCCCGGTCGAACGTGCACTCGCAAATCTGCGGGTCCTCCACCAGGAACGTCACCGTGTCCACCAGCTCTTCGTCCTCAAGCAGTACGCCGCCCGCTTTCTTCGCCGCGGCATTCAGGCCGTCGCGGATCATGCGCTTTCGCTCCGCCTGGTCGGCGATGACTCCGCTCTTTTTCAGTAAGTCGCCGTAGTCGCCGATGGAGGCGACCTCCACCATCCGGTTGTGCTGTATATAGTGCCCGCGCGTTTTGTTCGAAGATTCAATCCCCTCGATCCCGAAGGGGATAACGCGCCCGTTGAACATGATGAGGAAGTAGCGCAGCGGCCGGGGGAATGTCACGCTCTTGTCGCTCCAGCGCATCCGCTTCGGAAAAGGTACGGTCCCGACGATCTTCGCGACGATGTCGGGCAGGAGCTCCTCGGTCTTCCTGGCCTCGAGCTTTTTTTTGGCAAACACGTATGATCCCTTCTCGGAATCCCTGGTGAAAACGCTTTCAAGAGCGACACCGTTCCCTTTCAGGAAGCCGTCCAGCGCTTTCGTCGGCTGTCCCGCAGCATCGTACGCGGCCTTGACGGACGGCCCCTTCAGCTCGACCTCCTCCTCCCGCTGGGCCGCTGCCAGTCCGGCCGCCATTACCGCAATGCGCCGGGGCGTGGCGAACCCCCCGATGACGCCATGCCCGATCCTGCCCGCATCCAGGCTCTCGGTAAAGGTCTTTCTCACCGCCTCGATCGCGGGCGGAAGATAGCCGGCCGGTATCTCCTCGGTCCCCAGCTCAAGCAAGAAATTCGCGTCCTTCAGCATGGCATCGCTCCGGTTAACTGGCCGCGCGGCGCGTTCTCCGCGGCTCCCCGCTGCGGCATCGTAGTAATGATATCAGGGGTAAGGCTGAGCGGAAATGAGTCAATTCATTTTTTCATTTTTGGGGCGGCGGCCGGACTCGCGTCCTTGAGCCTGGAGAGCTTCATCCGATCCTCGATGATTATCCGGAGCTTTACAAAATTGATCCTCTCACGTTTCTCCATGTTATAGCTGACAATGAGGCCGACTCCCATGGAAAACAGGAGTATATAATGCAGGTTTAATGTCTCGATGTTCGAATGAGGGTCCATGGAGAAATATAACAACTCGAATGCCAGGAGATAGACGGCGGCAAATGCCATGACGTAATAAAAACTGATTCTCACGAATACGATGGATATAAAAACCAGTACCACGCAACCCGTATGGAAGAAATAGGTTTCCGGGTATCTGAATGCCAATAAGGATACGAGGGGCGCAATGCTGATGATGAGCACGGCCAGCATAGCCAGGGTGTTGAATACGTAATGGGGCATATCGATGAGCGTCATCAGGATAAAAACGCCAAGGGCCACCGCGGCAATATAATAGGGAAGAATATATAACCGGATATCAACGGGATTTAAGAGCAGATAATTCATCAGGTAAAATCCGGAGACCGCCACAAAACCGAGTATGGATACATTCCTGTTGAACCCGAGATGCTCCTTGTGCTGTTTGCTTAAAAACCGCCGTTCCAGTTCACGATCTCTGAATGACATAAAGCCAAGCACATTTATTACACGCTCAAGCAGACCCGGGTTATGAATGGGCTTGTTCTTCACGGAAGGCATCACGCACCCCGTTTCTAAATTTAATTCATATTAATATTGATACTGACTGCGATTAATGTCAATTACCTATTTCACATATGTAAAAAATTAATAAAAAAGGGACGAAAGCGGTCAGGCTGGAGAAATCAGCTTCCCCGAAGATAGGGAGAGGATGTTCTTATCGTCTTTTTTTACGGAAAAAGATATAGGGGTTCATGCTCCGGCCGCCCCTCAGAATCTCGAAATGGAGATGAGCGCCGGTGGAACGACCCGTGTTGCCGCTGGAAGCGATATACTGGCCCTGCTTCACATACTGGCCTGAGCGCACCATAATACGAGACAGGTGGGCGTACAGCGTCTTATAACCGTCCGGGTGTGCGATAACCACGGCCTTGCCATAACCGCCCAGCCAACCGGTATAGGTGACCTTGCCGTATTTCGACGCTTTTACCATCTGAAAATTCGAGCGGATGTCAAGTCCCGGATGGAACTCCGAATATCTTGTATCCCACGGGTTGCGCCGCCATCCATACCCGCAGGTGACGAACCTCGTCCCCGCCGGCCAGATAAACCCGGAAAAAATATTGAGCGGCTTGGCGTCCGGTATAAAGAGAACGGTATTGGATGCGACGAAGTCGGGGTTCTTGATGCTGTTCTCATCTATGATTTTTTTCAGGGAAACCTTGTAGCGCCGGGCGATGGAAACGAGCTCACCGCCCTTCTGCATCTTCAGTAAAATGCCGTCCTTGTTGGGTATCTTCAATGTCATGCCCGGCCTGAGCTTACTCTCCGGCGTCAGGTTATTGGTGCCGCGGATCGTCTCAACCGACACGCCGTATCTCTTGGCGATCTTCTGGAAGGTTTCCCTGGCGGCGACCCGGTGTTCAGTTATGACCAGCTTCTGGGACTTTTCAGGTGAGGAGTAATCCGTCTGCTTCGACTGGAGCAGGTTCTTCTTAATCATCTCGTCATCCGGTTCAGCCGCTTCATGCGGTCCGGACGGGTAAAGAGAAAATACTATGACCGCTCCCGCTATCACGGCCGAGAGCGCGAATGCCAGCTTTTTGCGATGCGGCGTCATGGCGCTGCCGAGGGGGATAGTCATGCGGCGCGGACGGAGTACCGCCTGATCCGGCTTCACCGGTGAAAGAGTGGCCGCGGCGGACGCGGGGGCTTCGGCTTTTGCCATCTTCAGGCGCGGTGTCCACAGCCGCGGCAGGTGGAACGCGGGCATTTTCATGCGGATCGTCTTGATGAATATTTTTTTCTCGCCGATAAAAACAATGACGATCTCGTTGGTGAAAATCGAGATTGTGAAACGCTTGAATTTTAATGTCTTCGAAAAAATCTTTTTCATTATGACGCCATTCTATCGGTTCCCGCGATGATGCTGATGCCCCTGTTTTTAATACTCGGTTAGTAGTATAAAAATATTTAATTGTTTAAACTGCCGGTCTGCCCGCCAGGGGGGCGACGGCTCAGTCGTTATGTCACAAACTGGTAATCGAGCAGGGCCGCCGGTCATGCCGGCGTATGCCATTACCGCGATCCGATGTTCCTGATTTCAGATGCATCGCTCGCGGATGTACCGCCATGATACGATTCCTCGACGACCTTTTTCGTGTCCTTCTTGTGGCCGCCGGTAATGTTGAAACTGCCGTTTACGACCACGCCCTTCTGCATCAATACGGTCGGCGCGTTGATATCGCCCAGGACCTTCCCGGTCTCCAGGAGGCGCACTTCGCTGCGAGCGGTAATGTTCCCGATTACCGTACCGGCAACGACGACCGACTTTGCGGCAATGTCCGTCTTGACCTTGCCGGTCTCACCGACCACCAGCTCTTCATCCGTTTTGATCTCGCCCTCGAACTTGCCATCAATCCTCAGTGAGCCGCTGATATAGAATTTACCCTCGAAGACGGAACCTTCTCCGATGGTGCTGTTCATCCCCTCGTTCTTTGAAGCCATGTTTATTCTCCGAATGTTAGAATCAGGCGGTCAATGAGCCGTCCGGAACAGGAATAGTAACTCATCGAATTTTTAAAAGGAATACCATACAAAGTAAAGCAAAAAAAGCCCGGGGCTCAAATATTTTTCCCCCGCGCGCGACCTGGATATCAGAGCAGGACGCAGGACTCCGGAATCTTTCTTTTCGCCAGTCTGCCGACGGACACGACCGAAAGCTTACGCGCGCCGAATACCCGGTCGCATATTCTCCTGAAATCGGCCTGTGTCACCCCGTTTATGGAATCGAGAATGTCCTGAAATGTGAAGTTTTTCTGGAACGTGATCTCGTCCTTCGCCAGCCATCCCATGCGGACATCGACCCCCTCGAGACTGAGGGCTAGGTTGCCTTTCAGAAAGTCCTTCGCGTCCTGCAGTTCCTCATCGGAGATTCCCGTATCGGCGATCTCCCTGCATTCGGCGACGATCAGCTCGACGGCCCGCTCGTATTTCTCGGGCAGTGTGGCGCAGTATATTCCGAATACGCCGCTGTCCTTGTAAGAGGAGTAGAACGAGTATATGGAATAACTGATCCCCTCCTTCTCGCGAATGTTCTGGAAGAGACGCGACGACATGCTTCCGCCCAGGATGGTGCTCAGGATGTAGAGCGCCCACCGGTCGTCATCGTCACGGGTTATGCCGTCGGCGCCCAGACAGAAATGCACCTGTTCAAGATCCTTTTTCTCGATGTGGCGGTAATCGATTCTCCGCGGAACCGCAGGGGCCGGTGGAGGCGCGGCGGACCTGCCGCTGGAGCGCGAGAAGTATTTCCGGATGATATCCTCGGCAGTACCCTTATCGAACTTGCCGGCCACCGCGACGATGATGTTATCGCTGCGGTACTGCTCTTCGAAGAAGCCGAGCATGGTCTCACGCGTGGTGGCCCGTATGCTCTCGTTTGATCCCAGGGGCGTGTGCCCCAGCGGGTGGCCCTGGAGCATGCACTCCATGAACACGTCGTGTATCAGCTCGTCGGGAGTGTCCTCGTACATCCGGATCTCCTCCATGACGACGTTTTTCTCTTTTTCCAGCTCGCCGGTATCGAAGAGCGAATCGTAGTACATCTCGGCAAGGAGCTGGACGGCCAGGTCGAGATAATCGGAGACGACGTTGATGTAATAGCAGGTATATTCCCGGTTTGTCGCCGCGTTATGCTGTCCGCCGACCCGGTCCACGATGCGGGCAATGTCCCGGGCCGAGTAGTTCTTTGTTCCTTTGAACAGCATGTGCTCGATGAAGTGTGCGTAACCGTACTGGTCCCCGCGCTCGTCGCGCGAGCCGGATTTGATCCAGAGGCCGACCGAGACGGAAACGACTCCGTCGATCGGCTCGAGCAGTACGGTCACGCCGTTGTCCTGAAGACGCCTGTATACCATCGGTCTCCGGGCCGCTCAGTCCACGTCTTTCAGGCTCAGGTCGATCCTGCCGCGATCGTCGACCTTGATGACCTTAACACGGACCCGGTCGCCGATCTTAACCACGTCCTCGACCTTGTTGACGCGCTGGTTCGCAAGCTTGGAGATATGTATAAGCCCTTCCTTGCCCGGGAGTATTTCCACCATCGCGCCGAATTCGAAGAGCCGCCTGACGGTGCCCTCGTATATCCTGTTGACCTCCACCTCTTCGGTGATCGCCCTGATGTACTCCTCGGCCATCTCCACGGATTTCTGGGTCGGACCGGTGAGTGTCACCGAGCCGTCGTCCTCGACATTGACATCGGACCCGGTCTCCTCGATGATCTGGCGAATCGTCTTGCCGCCGGGCCCGATGACCGCGCCGATCTTCTCGGGATTGATCATGATGGTCTTCATCTTGGGCGCGTAGGGAGAAAGCTGCTTCTCCGGCATCGGCTGAACTTTATTCATGATCGAGAGTATATGGAGCCGGCCCTCTTTAGCCTGGTCGAGTGCGGCCCTCATGATCGCGGGCGTGATGCCCTGTATCTTGATGTCCATCTGGAAGGCGGTTATGCCGTTCTCGGTCCCCGTGACCTTGAAGTCCATGTCGCCCAGGTGGTCTTCCAGCCCGATGATGTCGCTGAGCACCGCGTACTTGTCACCCTCCATGACCAGTCCCATGGCGATGCCCGCCACGGCCGCCTTGAGGGGAACGCCGGCGTTATAGAGTGAAAGCGATGCGGAGCAGACCGAGGCCATTGACGAGGAGCCGTTCGACTCCAGTATCTCGGAGACCTGGCGGATGGTGTAGGGAAAATCCTTGTTGCCGGGAATGACGTATTCCAGGGCCCGTTCCGCCAGCATACCGTGACCGATCTCGCGGCGTCCCACGCCGCCGTGGCGGCCGGTCTCCCCCACTGAGAAGGGCGGAAAGTGGTAATGGAGCATGAAGCTCTTTGAACCCTCCCCTTCGATGTCATCCATCCGCTGGACGTCGTCAACCGAGCCGAGCGTCGTGATCCCGAGGCTCTGGGTCTCGCCGCGGGTGAACACGGCGGATCCGTGAGCCCGGGGCAGGATGCCCAGCATGATGTCGATGGGCCTGATGTCGCGGAGCCCCCGACCGTCCGCACGCGATCCCGATTCGAGGATCCGCTTCCGTACGAACTCGCCGTCCAGCTCGTCGATGATACCGGAAGCCTGGCCGATCGTGTCCGGGAAGGCCTCGGCAAGCTCCTTCTTCGCCCGGTCGATGATATCGCTCTTTGCGTTTTCCCTTATATGCTTGATTTTGTGTTCGGAGAGCCTGTCGATGTCGGGCAGATACCGGCCCTTGATCTCGGACCTGAGCTTGTCGTCCGGGACGAACGGCGTGTAGGTGATGGGCGGCCTGTTTACCGCCTTCGCGAGCTCTTCCTGGGTCTCGCATATCCTGACTATGTGCTTGTGCGCAAATTCCACCGCGTCGATCATGTCGTCCTCGGACACGTTTTTCGACGAGCCCTCGATCATGGTCACCGCTTTCTTCGTTCCGGCGACGACCAGGTCGATATCGCTCTCGTCCGATTCCGAGAAGGTCGGGTTCACGATCCACTCGCCGTTCAGGCGCCCCACCCGCACCGCGCCTACCGGGCCCTGGAACGGGATTCCGGAAATGGCAAGCGCGGCCGACGCCGCGTTGATGGAAAAAATGTCATGCTGGTTCGTCCGGTCAGCCGACAGGACGTAGATGATGATCTGGACCTCGTTGATGAAGTCGGCAGGGAACAGGGGCCTGATCGGCCGGTCGGTGAGCCTGCTCGTCAGGACCTCCTTATCGCTGGGCCGTGACTCCCGTTTGATGAAGCCGCCCGGAAATTTGCCCGCTGCATACGACTTCTCGCGGTAATCCACGGTCAGGGGAAAGAAATCCTGCCCCTCCTTCAGCTCGTGCGACATGACAACAGAGGCGAACACGACCACCTCCCCGTACGAAACTGCCACCGCGCCATCCGCCTGTTTGGCCAGATACCCGGTGTTAAAACTAAGTTTCTCTCTTCCTACCTCTAGACTCAATTCAATAGACATGCTGCTACCTCACTATAATACGTTTTCCTCCGCGGAGATGCAGATTGTTATAATGGGCATGCCAGAATATAGAGGTCAGAGACAGCGATAACGGCAGTTATCGCGATGTCTGGCTCCTATATTCTGACAATCTGTTACCGGCGCCGCTCCGGCGCCGAGCTCACATCCCGGCGGGGTTGACTCGGGGTACCCGTTATCTCCGGATGCCCAGTTCCTTGATCAGCCCGCGATAACGGGTCAGATCTTTTTTCTTCAGATAATCAAGAAGCCTTCTTCTCTGACCGACAAGCTTGAGAAGCCCGCGGCGCGAATGGAAATCCTTCGCGTGGGTCTTGAAATGCTCGGTAAGATGATTGATCCGGTCCGAAAGAAGGGCTATCTGCACTTCCGGGGAACCGGTATCCTTGTCATGAGTTTTGTACTTCTCAATGATCTCCTGCTTCTGACTCATTGTCTCTCTCTTCCTCCATGCGAATTATATGATCAGCATCATTGCCGGATCTTCTGTGTGGTGCTTTCCCCCGAGGGGAACAGGGACGCCTGTATCCTATTGTATCACCGAATTAAACACATTTAAATATTTAATATGCCATTTGTGGATATCCATATCCGCAATTGCAATAAGATTTTCACTTTCATCCAGAATTATGAACAATTTTCCGCCGTTGTCCCTTATTTCCACTGCTTCTTCAGCCGGAAAGGGAGCGCCGTTGAGAATCCGTTTCCGGGCCGCTTCGCGCACGATAACCATCCCGCGTCCCGCCAGCGCCTCGACCGGCTTCAGTAAAAACCGCTTTGCTGACGGGCATCCGGCCATGGATGCTTCCAGCTCCTCGAGGGTTACTGCATCCCCGATCTGGAAGTGTCCGGCCGCGGTCCGGCGCAGCCGCTCAAGGTGGGCCCCGGTACCCAGTTCCCGCCCCATGTCACGCGCCAGGGAGCGGATATACGTCCCCTTGGAACAGCGCGCCCGGAAGGTGAAGCGGCCGCCGTCCGGATCGATGTCGCCGACGGCGAGCTCGTACACGGTAATTGTGCGCTCCGGGATATCCACCTGTTCGCCGTTCCGTGCCCGGTCCGACGCGCGCCGCCCCTGTATCTTGAGGGCCGAGTAGCGCGGCGGCCGCTGGAGCTGGACGCCCGTGAACTTCCGTGCGCATTCAAGTATCGCATCGCCGGTTACGCCGGCCGCGGGCCGCTCCTCGATGACGGCCCCCTCGGTGTCGTCGGTCTCGGTGCTGACCCCGAGCTTCACCACTCCCTCGTAGCTCTTGTCGTCTTCCAGCAGGTAGCGGGCAAGCTTGGTGGCCGTGCCGGTGCATACCACCAGCAGGCCGGACGCGAACCGGTCGAGGGTGCCTGCGTGGCCGATCTTGCATGCACCGGTGGTCCGCTCCACTTGCCTGATCGTTTCGTTGGAGGTCTTTCCTTCCGGCTTGTCGATGAGGAGTATGGCGTTCAGCGCGTCTCCCGCGGGCGACACGCCGGGACGGGTGGTGCCGCTATTCCCGCTCCGGGTCCCCGTCCGTGTCCGCCCCTTCGTCGTTTTCATCGGTATGTTCCTTGGATTCGGCCTCTTCCAGCTTGTTCAATAAATGTACCATGTTCACGCCGTCAACGACCGACGAATCGAGATAAAACGACAGCTTCGGGACGACACGTATGCCAAGCGCCTTTCCCGTCCGGTGCTGGATATAGGGGATCGCCGACTGGAGCCCTTCCATCGTCTTCCTGAGGTCCCGCGGGTCGCCGAGCACCGATACGCCGATCTTCGCCTGCGCGTAGTCCTTCGACAGCTCGACGCCGGTGATGGTGGCGAACCCTATCCGGGGGTCCTTGATATCCCTGATCAGGAGCTCCGATACGATCCTCTTTATCTGCTCTTCAAGTTTTTCTCTTCTGTATGCCATGATTATTATGCTGCATCCGGGTATTTCCTTTCTCTTTCGATAGGTCCGCAAGCGCTTGCGGACCTATCGGGCGAGAGGATGGCGGGAGGCGAGGGTCAAACGAACATATTAAATCGTTTTCGCTATCTCCACCAGCTTGTACGCCTCGAAGCTGTCTCCTTCCTTGATATCGTTGAAACCATCGAGGCTGAAGCCGAATTCCTGCGACACGGAAACTTCCGACGCGTCGTCCTTGAAGCGCTTGAGCGACTTCAGCGGACCGTCGAACACCACGACGCCGTCCCTGATAATGCGCACCTTGCTGCTCCGCTCGATCTTCCCTGCGTTCATGAAGGCGCCGGCGATGGTGCCCACCTTGGAGATTTTGAATACCTGCTTCACGTCGCCGGAGCCGGTTATTTCCTCCCGGATCTCGGGCTTGAGCATTCCCTCCATTGCGGCCTTGATGGTGTCGGTGACTTCGAAAATAACATTATAGAACTTGATCGACACGTCCTCCCGCTCCGCAATCTCCGACACTTTGCCGGTCGGCCGCACGTGATAGCCGATGATGACCGCGTTGGAGGCGGATGCGAGCATGACGTCCGATTCGTTGATGCCGCCCGTCCCAATGTGTATGACCTTGACCCGCACTTCGGAGTTCGAAAGCTTCTCGAGAGACTCTTTCAGGGCCTGGGCCGATCCGTCCACGTCCGCCTTGACAATGACCCTGAGCTCCTGCACCTCGCCCTCGCGGATCATCTCGTTGAGGGACTCGAGTGTCACCTTCTTGACTTTCTTGGCCGATTCGGCCCTCTTGAATTCAAGCCGCTTCTGGGAAATCTGCCGTGCGGTCTTGTCCGAGTCGACGCCCTCGAAGGGGTCGCCGGCCGAGGGAACGCCGGAGATGCCGAGCACCTCGACCGGGGTTGACGGCCCGGCCACCTCGATCGGTTTGCCGTGGTCGTCGAACATTGCGCGCACCTTGCCGGAGAAGACCCCGATCACGAACGGGTCCCCGACGTGCAGCGAGCCGTTCAGTATCAGGACCGTTGACACGGCGCCGCGGCCCATGTCCAGCTTGGATTCGATGACGGTGCCTTTCGCGACGAGCTTCGAGTTCGCCTTTAGCTCGAGCATCTCGGCCTGTATCAGTATCAACTCGAGGAGCGTTTCAAGGTTTTTCTGGAACTTGGCGCTGATCTCCGCCATCAGGGTATGACCGCCCCATTCCTCGGGGATCAGGTCGTACTTGGACAGCTCGTGCTTGACCTTTTCGACGTTTGCCTCAGGGAGATCGACCTTGTTGATAGCGACGATAATGGGAACGCCCGCGTCCTTCGCGTGGTTGATGGCCTCGATCGTCTGCGGCATGACGCCGTCATTGGCCGCCACCACGAGTACGACAATATCCGTCACCTTCGCACCGCGGGCTCGCATGGTCGTGAAGGCCTCGTGACCCGGTGTATCCAGGAAGGTGATTTTCCGTTCGCCGATAAGGACGCTGTAGGCGCCGATATGCTGTGTAATGCCGCCGAATTCCTGGTCTATGATATTGGTCTTCCGGATCGCGTCAAGGAGCTTCGTTTTACCATGGTCGACATGGCCCATGACCGTGACGACCGGCGGCCGGTGCGCATAATCCTCCGGCCGGTCGTCTTCGACGTGCTTGATGACCGTCTCGTCGTAGAGGGAAACGACCTTCACGTTGGTCCCGTACTCGGAGGAGAGTATCTCCGCGGTTTCGGCGTCGATGACCTGGTTGATCGTGGCCATGACGCCCAGCTTCATCAGCTTGGCGATGACATCGGCGGCCTTGATGTTCAGCTTCTTGGCAAGTTCGCCGACGGAAATGTTCTCGGTTATATTGATCTGCTCCGGTGCGACGGCCTCGCGCTTTTTCTCCTCGGCCGCGTGCTTTTTACGGAGCGTGATCTCCTTTTCTTCCTGCTCTTTCTTGTATTTTCTCTTGTCCTGTTCCTTGCCCTTGGTTTTCTTCCTTTTTTTATCCTTGGCCTCGCCTATCGCGCCTGAGGGCTTCTCACCCGGGGCTCCCGGCTTAGCTCCCGGTCCCCCGGGCCTTCCCGGTCCCCCGGGCCTTCCCGGTCCCCCGGGCCTTCCCGGACCGCCGGGCCTTCCCGGTCCTCCGGGCCTCCCCGGTCCTCCGGGCCTTGCCGGACCGCCGGGCCTCCCCGGACCGCCGGGCCTCCCCGCTCCTGCCGG
>ERZ795056.2800-NODE-2800-length-19090-cov-4.754505_pt1 | contig 19090 bp, 19 predicted proteins | sample MGYA00375140_ERZ795056 | MGnify/ENA primary metagenome ERZ795056 (study PRJEB30185, sample SAMN05720227) | activated sludge metagenome | isolation source: Anaerobic digester | place: USA | collected 2015-03-09 ... | reverse complement strand
CTGACGCGTGTCATACACACAGTATGACATGTTACCAAAGCCAGTGGTACGCTAGCGCTTATCAATCGTCTATTTTCGGAGGCCGGGCGCGGTTCCGCGGAAGTCTATGCATGCGCCGGTTCCGCGGGAGTCTGTGCGCCGTGCGGTTCCGCTGGGTTCTGTGCGCCGTGCGGTTCCGATTTCTGTTCGCGCGGCATTAAGCGATGTGCGCAAATCCCAACCGATGCGCCAGGTCAGCCAATGCGCACAGGACAACGCACCTTGCGCGTACCAGCCATTTGCTTGATCAAACTCACGAATCGCCGTCAATAAACGATGCATCGCAGCGTCGATATGCGCGGCCATCTCAGCGATTTGGTCACCCAACACTTCTAACTCCACCTTTGCACTCGGTTGCATGCAAGCACTCTATCATTGCGATTTTCGGTTCTTTCAGATCGCGTCAGCGACGAGAATTCGCCTCCATTGCGAAAACATCGAACGCATCAAGCTTTCACATCTCTGCGCGCAATTCGGCGCGTTTCCAAATCCAATTGCCTGCGCCTTGTCTATGCGTGTCCTTAGTCGCTAAAAAAAATCGTCAACGAAAAAGCGAACATCGTTGTCGATTATTTGTTCCATTCTTCGACGAGGACCCGCCGTGGTTGCGCATTCCCCAACGATGAATATTCAACTGAGCGCGCCGCCGCCTTGTTCAATCTATTCCACGAGCGGCGCAGCAGACTCGTAGCCTGCACAGCGTCCGCGGCTGCGCTGCCAGCAGCAGCGCGCGTGGACGAAGCGCCAAGCCGCGCCGCGCGGGAGCGTCCGTGAGGTGACCGTTCACCAATCCTTGCAACTGCAGCGGGTTCTCACCAGCGAAGCACGCTTGTTGCGACGCTGGGTTTCAAACGAGTTGCAGTAGCAGGCGCGGCCAAGGCGCAAAATTCGAGCTCGCAACTAGAGAATCCACCCGGCGGGTGACATAGTCCCAGCATGATGTATGAGTCCGTCGAGTCACTCGTCGCCTGCATCGACGAACCGAACCGCAGCGGGTGCTCGCGTATGCTTAGTGAGCATCGCGAACTATTCGCAACCGTGCAGGGCTCGACGCACAACCATCAAGCGTGGCCTGGCGGCTACCTTGATCATGTAGTCGAAGTCATGAACATCGCGAACGTGCTCTACGAACAGTTTAGCGCACTGCGCCCACTGCCGTTCTCGCGCTCAGACCTCCTGCTCGTGGTGTTCCTCCACGACATCGAAAAACCATGGAAGTACGAGCTGGGTGACGATGGCCAGCTTCACCACAAAGCTGCGATGCAAGGCAAAGCAGCACATCAACAGTTCCGTTTGGAGATGCTCGCGCGTTATGGCATTGCGCTAACGGCCGAGCACGAAAACGGTTTGCGCTACGCAGAGGGCGAGCTCACCGATTACACCAACCAGCAGCGCCGCATGGGGCCGCTGGCGGCAATGGCGCACATGTGCGACGTAGCAAGTGCCCGCCTGTGGTTTGATCATCCCGCGGCCGTCGACGATCCGTGGACCGGTGCGCGCCGTGCAGCAACGTCCGCACGAGTCGGATAGCGGCGTGCCTGACCACGGCACCCTGCCCGTTGCTTTGCTCGGCGCGCTGTTTGTTAGCGACGACGGCAAGCTCGCATGTCAAACGGTGCGCGGCGATCATGACCATGGCGACAATGCGCCGTTTCGGACCACGGTTTGGGCGGGCATCGGCGGGCCAGTATTGGCGCAGCAGGTTTACACGCGGTGGCATCCAGCGAAGGCGCCGCACGCAGAGCGCGCAAGCGAACGGCTCGGGTTACTACAAGTTGAGCTCGACGCTGCGTGCGTCGGTGATGTGTACAATCTTTACGTTGTACAGCGCAATCAAGCGCTTACCGCCGCGAGTGACAAAGAGTGGATCGCCGCGGGGGCCGATACGCCGCTCGACGAGCTGCGCTTGTTTCCCGAATTCCAAAGCAGCCCGTTCACCCCAGCCGATTGGGACTGGGATTGGCGGAGTGGCTGGTGGTACCCATACGCAACGTTCCGAGCTGCGACGGCCGCCGAGCTGCTCGCCCATGCGACGCGTGGCTAGCCAACTGAGCTAGCGCTTCGAACCGTACTTGGCTTCGAAGAACAGTTCCATCTTGGCAAGCAAGCCGGCAACGTCAGCGATGGCAGGCACGGAGATGCGGCAGATCTGCACGTTGTTGCGCTTCTGGGCGTTTTTGACGGCGGCCGACAACGAACCCTGTGTCGATTCTTGTGGATTGATGATGTAGAAGTAATCGCGTTTGCCATCGCCGGTGGATTGGCCGTAGCTAACGCGGCTCTTGACCAAGTCAGGCGCTGCCGCGAGCATGCTAGCGACGAAATCGTCGACGAGGTCAGCATGCTCGGTTGGCGCAGGCGGCAGATAAAACGAAATCAAACCGCAGGCCAAGCCAGCGTCGACTTGGGCTGGCGTCATGGCGTAAAGCGTAATGTCGTGGCCACGTGCTGCAAGTGCGCTGCGAATGCCGTTGGCCAGTGCTGCGGTGTTCGTCGCAACCGCTGCCATGCGTTCGCGCAAGTCGCTAAGGCCGTCGCGCAAGATCGCAAGCTGGCCAGGTTTGGCCAGCGAATCAGCGTCGGTGGCAAGCACATGCGCTGCCGTAATGATGTCACGCGCCAGCGGATGCTTGCCGCACGCCGCAACACCGAGGGTGGTTTTGCCTTTGGTAAAGTATTTCGAGCCGCTTTTGACGACGATGAAGGGCCAATCGCCAGCGACATCAGCGGCGAGCGCTGGATACAGCGGAGCCAAGGTTGTATCGATCAAAATCGGTACGGTGCGGCCCCACTGGGTTTCGTAGCCACGCACGGCCGCCATCAGCGCTGCCATGTCGTGCATCTGCAATTCAGGATTGGTTGGCGTTTCAATGAACACACAGGCTGGCGCGCCGCCGAGGTTGTTCAAGCGCTCGACGATTTTGTCGACGAGCACGCTGCGTTGCTCGCCACTGTCGGCGTCGATGACTGGCAGTGGGACTGGTAGCAGCGCCGTGGTGGTTGCAAGCAAATCGGTGATCAGCTGGCCCGTGCCGCCGTAACCGTTTTGCGCGTAGAAGAATGACACCCGTTCGTTTGGCTTGCCCACCGTGTTCACTGCAGCCGCAAACACCGCGGCTTCGGCAGCTAAGCCGGTGCAGAAGTACAGCGCTTGCGCGACTTCAGGGAACAATGTGCGCATCGCACCGTCGCAGACAGCAGCGGTTGCTTGCGCCTCTGGCGCCGAAGCAACGCCAACTGCAAGTTCAAGCTCGCGCAACGCATCGGCAGCAAGCAAGGCCGACACGGTACGTTTGCGAACGATCTGAATACCACGCGGCGGAATGCGCGCTGCGTCGGTAACCAGCAACATGCCACCGTTGGTGGTTGGGTAACACACAGCGTCGGCAGGTTCGTTGCGCACATCGCCCGTGAAGCGCGCGTTGCGAACGATCACGGTGAGCACCTCGGCGCGTTTGGCGACCGACGACAATGCATTGTTTTCGTGCAGTTCTACGTTCCGCGCCGCGAGTTGCGCACGAAGCACTGCCGAAATCGGCAACGTGCCTTCGGCAAAAATGCGCACGGGCAACGTGCGCTGCGGATCTTCGATCACGCTCAACCATGGCTTGGTCACCGACGCAAACGACCACGCTTGTGCAGCATGGGTCTGCGCTTGCACCAACATTTCGTACACCGTTGACAGCGGCTGACCGAGCCGAGCGTAGTCGTACGGCAAGCCACATGCTGCCAAGCGTTCACGCAGTGCGGCTGCATCGCGCACGTCGTCGCGCAAAATCTCCGTCACTGCAGCAGCGACGCGCCCTGCAAACGCAGTGTCGGAGTCGAACCGAGTCAAATCGTACGTCGTGGCCGTCGGCGCCCAATCATCGGGGAGCGCTCCTGGTTGGCCAAGCAGGCGTGGCAGTACGCCAATGAGGTTCGAAGCGAGGTTCGCAGCAAGGCTTGCAGGGGTCGTTGATGTTGATGTCATGGTCTTGTCCGAGCGCAAAGAACGGCGGCAGCCTAGCAGAAATCGAGCGGTTACCCTCGGTGGCACTAAGCCGAAATACAATCGCACGCCGCAATGCGTTAGCGAGTGCACAACCGATGACTGGCACTGGTTTGCTGCAATGAGTTTCGGCACCGTCGGTGTTATGCTCGCCCTAGTGAAGTCACGTTGGCTCAGCGTTGCAGCCGTGCTTGCCGCTTGTGGTGGTGAGCCATCATCTGGCCTTGATTCGCCGAGCCCCGACGCCGACGCCAGTACAAGCCGATGCCGACTGGCCACCCATTGCTACCGACGCCAAGTTGTATACGTCCGACGGACAAGCTTACGCCGTCACCGAGGTTGGTGCAGCAATTGACCATGCGTTGCGCAACCAAGCCGACAACGTGATTCTGTATGTGCATGGCCGTGCCTGCGGCGGCGGCGGCGAGCCAATGAAGTCGCTTGGCGAAGCCGTGCCAAACATGGAAGCCGGCTACAGCGCGGCGGTTGTGATGCTGGTGTGGCCTGGCGCCGACGACAGTTGCCCACTGGGATTTCCCGAAGCCAAAGCGCGGGCCAGCGGCGGCGGCATCACCCAGACGCTGCGGTCGTTTGCAGCGTACAAAGCGCAAGGGCACGGCGCTGGCGTGAAGTTTACGTTTATCACCCACAGCATGGGCAGCTTGGTGTTGGAAGCGTCGGCACTTGCTAACGGTAGCGCTGGGCTGCCAACGAATTTGTTCGAAAATATCATCATCAATTCAGGCGCTAGCGCAGCAGCAGATCATGCGACGTGGGCCAATGCACTAACGTTTGCACCGGTTGCCTTTGTCACGGTAAACGACGGTGACAATGTATTACGGCTTGCAGGAAACGGTCGCTTAGGCCGCAGTGTCGACGGAGCCACGCTTGCGCCGCGCATCACGTATGTCGATTTCACAGCCAACAACGTCAACCATGCGTACTACCTACCAAGTGGGCAAAAAGGCGACGGCATGAAAGCGTTTTACCAAACCGTGATGAACGGTAAGCCGTTTGTCTTTACCGGCGCAGCAGGCACCCAGGAACAACGCAACGGCGCGACGATCTATCACTTTAACGGCCAGTAGCGGTGCACTAGCGCAGGCGGGTAGCAAAGATCATCGACGTTGCGATGATCGCAGTGCCTGCCACAAACCAGGCAAAGCCCTTGAGCATGCCTTTACGAAAATCCGCGACTGGATAATTACCACCACCGAACTGTTTGTAGATCAACTGCCGCATGATGACGGTTGCGCCGACGATGATCACCACGGCGCCAACCGCTTGAATCGCCAGCTCCAACGCACTGCGTGGGTCTTCCGCCACTGGCGCAGCGGCAGGCGCAACCGCCGAGCCAACAGTTTGAGCAACTTGAACGAGCGCAGCCAACATGGCGGCACACTACATCAACGGCGGCAGGTGGCAAGGTGGCCGACGCCAAGGTTTAATACGTAATGTTGTTCTTCACATACGCTTTGTCGACGGAAAGCGGCTGCTGATAGTCCTCGCCAGCATACAAGTAGCGATAGCGCGCGTAGTTCTCGGTGACCTTTTTCATGTACTCGCGAGTTTGCACGTAAGGCACCAGTTCAACGAACTCGTCGATTTCGCGATCACCATTTTGATCGAGCCATTTCATGACGGGGCGCGGGCCACTGTTGAAGGAGCCTGCCCCGATTGGTATCTGCTTTTTGAACTTGGTCAACATGTGGCCGATGTACCAACTGCCGGTTTGAATATTGAACTCGGGCTCGTACAAGCGGCCGTCGTCGTATTGCAACTTGATCGTGGCACACACCCGCTTCGTCGTCGGCGGGATCATCTGCAGCAAGCCCTGCGCATCGGCATATGAAATGTCGTGCGGATTGAAGCCGCTTTCTTTGCGCATGATCGAATACAGATAACCTTCAGGATTATCGCCCAAGGCTTGGTGCTTTTCGATCAACGCTTGATAGGCCTGCGGGTACGCGTTTTGCCACCACGTTTTGGCCGCGCCCGTCGGTGGGCCGTTGAGCGCGGAGTTCGCGTGCACGATCGAAAGCATCCACGGGCGATTAAAATTCGATGCTTGCCGGAACCGATCGAACAGCACAGCGAAGCCTGCTGCGCGATTGTGGCGTTTGAGAAACCCGCCTTCATCGCGAGTGAGTTCATAGCCAGCCTCGGCGATGAGGCCGGCAGCGATCAGCTCGTCGGCGCGCGCGATCAAGGGATCGTCAGCAAGGCTTGCGTCAGGCGCTTCGTCGATGCTCGGCCCTTGTGGCCGTGGCGATGCCACGCCGAACGGACCTATGGCGGCCCCTGCAGCAGCGAGCCGCGCACGCGCTAACATCGCGTACCACGAAAATGGAAAGCGTTTCACGATGGCAGCGTAGCCGTCGCGCGCAGCGTCGGCATTTTGCAAACGCTCGTCGGTGCGCGCCAACCAATATTGGCCCTTGCCGCCTTCAAGTGCGCCCCCATGCTTCGAAAGCGCCAACAGTTTGGTTTTGGCTTGCGCGAAATCGCCAAGCAAATAATGCGACATGCCCAAGAACCACAACGAATCGTCCATCCATTTGGAGGCTGGATATTTTTCTAGCGCAGTCTCCAGCGGGCCAATCGCGGCTTTGTAATTGCCTCGATTAAATTCGAGCCAGCCAGTCAAAAACTGAGCTTCTTGCGCCCACGCCGTCGACGGAAACTCAGCTACCACGCGCTGATACCACTTGATCGCTTCGTCATCGCGATCGGCGCGCGACATCGCACGTGCACCATGAAACATGGCTTCCGCAGCGCTGCCGCCCGACATGTTGGCTGCAACTCCAAGCAACAGGTCGCCGGCTTCGCCGTAGCGACGGCGCATTTTGTACAGCGTGGTGCCAAGCCAATAATCGCGTTGCACTTTTTCGCCGGCCGATAGCTTGCTGACATCGAGTTGTTCGATCTCGGCGACGGCAGCGTCCCACGCATGCGCATCGGTCATCTTTTTGGCGCGCTCAATGTGATCGATCGGCGACAACGCGGCTTCAGGCGCTTTGGCAGCAACCAACAACGCCATCGCGTCATCAGCAAACGGATGCGACGGCCAGTCAAGGATCACGCGGCGATACCAGCGCCGTGCTTCGGCGTTGAGCGCTGCACCAGCATCGTCGAGCACACCATGCTTGGCTTGCGCAATGCGAAACAGCACGGTGCCAACATCGGCGCGCTGGTCGACGTTTTTGCCACCAAGCAACTTTTCATACGCACTTGCAGCTGCGCGATAGCGTTTGGCAACCCAGTCAGCGTCGGCCAGGCGCCATGCCACGCTCGAGGCAAACCGCGAGTTGCCGATTTTGCTTAGCGCTGTGAAATGCTGTTTCGCATCGGCGCCCCGCCCGGCCACCAACGCAAGTTGGCCACGTAGCCACCACGAGTAATCGCGATTAATCAGTGAGTCGTCGTCAACCTGGGTCAACTCGCGCTCGGCGGTGGCCAAATCACCGGCGTCGTAGGCATGGTACGCCGCGCCCAAGTGGGTTGCGGATGCCGCCGCAGCAGCCGGATTGCGCCGTGGCGCAGTAGCCGCCTTCGCTGGCTTTTTGCCTTTGGCCCACGCCGCTGGCGTCGCCACCGTCGCACCGACGGTGAAGGCACCGATCCAAATCGCGTAAAACCAGCGTTGCCGAGCCATGCCGTTAGTATACCGCTGGCAACCAGAAACCCCAGTTTTTGTTGCCGGCCCAACCGCCTACCGGGCCGCCGGATCCTGGTGATAAAAGGCTTTGAGCTGCGCATACAACGCGGGGTGCTGCTGCAGCAACAGCGGCCCCCGTTCAAAAAACATCTCGGTCACAACGGCAAAAAATTCAGCGGGGTTGGTTGCCGCATAGTCGTCGATGATCGGCAACGCGCCAGCTTCGAGGTGCGTTACCAGCTCCTGATATTCGTGTCCCAACACGTGTGCCCACATGCGGTAACCGGTCCAGGGCAAGGTTGGTACACCGTCAAATTTACCGTCTTCACCGTCGAGCTGATGGGCAAACTCGTGCATCACCACATTGTGGCCGTCGACGGTGTTGAGCGCATCGTATTGGGCCTGGTCCCATGCCAAGACCACCGCGCCTTGCAACGAAGTTTCGCCTAGTCGCGCTTGTAGGCCATCGAGCACGACATGGCCATCGGCAGCGCGGTGTGGTGCTAAGTACGCAGTTGGATATACCAAGATCGAATCGACCCGTGGGTACATATCGGTGTCGCGATGCAACAGCAGCAAGCAAGCCTGCGCTGCAATGGTCAAGCGAATTTCCTCGGTGATGGTCAGGCCACCGCAGCCTTCGAACGACTTCTCGGCGAGGAACACTTGGATCAACGCTTCGAGCTCGCGCCGTTCGTCGGCATCAAGCTTCGCCACGTAAGGCACATTGTGGGCCAAAATCTTCTGCTGAGCGTCCGTCAGTGGTACCGCGCCTTGCGCATCGCGGCGACGGTTTTTGAAAAAATCAAATACGCCCATCGACCACGCCCTGCTGGGTTGCTGAACTCATCACTGTCGCAGTATACCGCAGCAACGAGGATTTATGGCAGCTACGTACCAAGGGCTCGATTACTACGGCATTGATGAACTGCTCACCACTGAAGAGCGCATGGTGCGCGACACCGTGCGCGAGATGGTCTCGACCAAGATCATGCCCTCGATCGGCAAGCACTTCACCGCGGGTACATTTCCGCATGAATTGATTCCAACCTTTGGCGAAATGGGCCTGCTTGGCCCGTCGCTGACCGGCTATGGCTGCGCTGGCGTATCGCCGACGGCGTACGGTTTGATTTGCCAAGAGCTGGAACGCGGCGACTCGGGCATCCGCTCGTTTGTGTCGGTGCAAAGCTCGTTGGTGATGTACCCAATTTGGGCCTACGGTTCGGAAGAACAAAAGCAAAAATATCTGCCGGAGATGGCGGCGGGCCGCACCATTGGTTGCTTTGGCTTAACCGAACCAGACTTTGGCTCGAATCCGAACGGCATGTTGACCAAAGCCGAACGCGTTGCTGGCGGCTTTAAGCTCAACGGAACTAAGCGTTGGATCACCAACGGTTCGATCGCGCAGGTTGCGCTGGTCTGGGCCAAGCTCGACGGTGTGGTGCGTGGCTTTTTGGTGCCCACGGCAACGCCAGGCTTCACGGCTCGCGAGCTGCACGGCAAGTGGTCGTTGCGGGCTTCGGTTACCAGCGAGCTGCACATGGAAGATTGCATCGTCGGTGAAGACGCGATGCTGCCTGGCGTCTCCGGCATGCGCGGGCCGCTGTCGTGCTTGTCGCAAGCGCGCTTCGGCATTTGTTATGGCGCCGTCGGTGCCGCGATGGCGTGCTACGACGAAGCGTTGAACTACGCCAAAGATCGTGTGCAGTTTTCGAAGCCAATCGCCGGTTACCAGTTAGTGCAAAACAAGCTGGTGGTGATGGTTACCGAAATCACCAAAGCGCAAATGTTGTGCTGGCGCATGGGCCGGTTGAAAGAAGCCAACAAGCTTACGCCAGCGCAGATTTCGCTGTCCAAGCGCAACAACGTTTCGATCGCGCGTGACATTGCCCGCGACGCCCGCGATATCCTCGGCGCTAATGGCATCACCGACGACTACCAATGTGGTCGCCACATGCTGAATCTCGAATCGGTGTACACCTATGAAGGCACCCACGATATTCATGCGCTCGTCGTCGGCCAAGACGTGACCGGCCTATCGGCGTTCGACGCGTAGCGCCGAGATATGGTGACGGCGGCGGCAAATGTGTTGGTGTGCGCGGGGCTCGATCCGTCAGGCGGCGCAGGGCTACTCGCCGATGCCCATGTGATCACCGCGTGCGGTGCGCGACCGTGCGGCGCGATCACCGCGCAGACAGTGCAAAGCTCGCAAGGCGTTTCCGCGGTTGTGCCGGTCAACTCCAAATTGTTGCGTGCTCAACTCGATGCGCTGACCAGCGACATGACGTTTGCCGCGGTGAAAATTGGCATGCTGGGCTCGATCGAAGTTGCGCAAGCCATCGTCGGCGCGCTCGCGTCGGTAGCAGCACCGGTCGTGTGGGATCCGGTTGCAATGCCAACTCGCGGCGACTCGCCGTTGTTCCGTGGCAATTTCGCTGATGCTGTTACGCTGTTTTCGTCGCTGCGCGATGTGCTCATCACGCCGAATGCAGTTGAATTGGCAACACTGGTCGGCCGGCCACTCAACGACAGCGCAGCCACCCGAGCCGCAGCGGTTGAACTAGCACACGCAACCGGCATGCAAGTGTTTGTCAAAGGCGGGCATCTGACAGGCACCGAGGTAACGGACGCGCTGGTGGAACGCGTGGGCGCCCTCGACGCCCCAGCCAACGCCTTTCACGTCGTCGAATTTACCGCGCCGCGGCTGGCGACACCGCCGGGTGGCGTGCACGGCACCGGCTGCGCTGCAGCCTCCGCCATCGCAGCGCATCTGGCACGCGGTGCCAAGCTCGCCGATGCGTGTCAGCTGGCGCAAGTGTATGTGCGCCGCGCCATTGCAGCGCCCGTGCAAGCCGGGCGTGGCACACCGTCGGTGGTTTAGTTTCCCTCTCTGCTGTTTGCGGTGGTAGCCTTGCGCAATGATGCGACCTAGTTTGACAACCAGTTTTGCGGCCGCGGCCGCGTGTTTGTTTGTTGCGGCGAGCGCAGCAGCTGAAGCCAAGCCGAAGGCGAACCCACCGGTGGCAGCAGATGCAAAACTTGACTGCAACGCTTTCGAAACCGCAGCCAAAGAGCTTTTTTCCAAGGGCAGCTATGGAGCATCGCTTAAGCAGGCTGAAGCCGCTGCCAAATGTACCGGCACCAACGCGATGGCGACAATCGCCGCCACGGCAGCATGTAAAATCAAAAATAGCGACCGCGCTCGTTATTGGTCCGCCCATGTAGAAGGCGCCCAGCTGCAAGGCGTGGTGCAGGCGTGTTTGAGTGCAAAGATTGTACTGTCAGCGTCTTCGGCGGCCACCTCCGATTGTAAAGCGTTGGCCGACGCTGGCCGCACTCGCTTTTCGGAAGGCAACTATAGTGCTGCGCTGTCGTCCTTCGAAGCTGCCATGACGTGTGATCCGAAGCAGAAACTAGAAGCCCTTGCCGGTATCGCCGCTTGCAAAATCAACTCAAAAGTCAAAGCCGCAAGCTGGGCCGCGCGCAGCTCCGACGGCAACTACAACAAAATCGTGCAGGCGTGTGCGCAAGCGGGCATTGAGTTGCCGGCGCCGCCCGCGCCTGCCAAAACCAAATAGCGTCGGTCGCAACTACAGCGCAACCAACCGCGATGCGCTAACGTCCAATCATCATGAAAATTGGAATCACTGGAGCTACCGGCTTCATCGGCCAAGGCCTGGTGCGTAAGCTGCGCGAGCGCGGCGACGAGGTGGTGGCTTTTTCACGCGACGGTGAACGCGCTAGCAAAAAGCTGGGCGGGATTCGTGGTGTCACCGCCGACTTGGAAACCCCGGGGCCGTGGCAAGCTGAGCTGGCCGGCCTCGATGCGTTAGTCCACCTCGCCGGTGAATCCATCGGTGCAAAACGTTGGGACGCGCGGCAAAAACAAGTGCTGCGCGATTCGCGGGTTGAAGCCACCCGGGTAATCGTCGAAGGCATTGCGGCGTTGCCGGCAGACCAACGCCCCAAAGCGCTGATTGCTGCGTCGGGCGCTGACTATTATGCCTTTGCTTCGGGGCACGGCGATTTCGACGACGACGAAGTGACGGAGAAAGACCCAGCCGGTAATCATTTTTTGGGGCGCTTGTGCCGCGATTGGGAGGCCCAAGCCTTTGCCGCCGAAGCCTTTGGCGTGCGCGTCACCACGATGCGGACCGGCATCGTGCTTGGCGCTGGTGGCGGCGCGCTTGACAAAATGGCGACGGCTTTCAAATTCTTCGTCGGTGGGCCAATCGGCTCAGGCCGGCAATGGTTTTCCTGGGTGCATGTCGCCGATGCGGTCGCCGCTTACTTGTTCGCGCTCGACACGCCGACGTTGCAAGGCCCAGTCAACTTGGTGGCGCCCGGCGCCGTGCGGCAAAAACAATTCGCCAAAGCCCTGGGCCACGCGATGCATCGGCCTAGCTTTATGCCAGTGCCAGGGTTTGCATTGCGCGCTGCCGTCGGCAGCGAATTCGCTGAATATCTACTCGAAGGCCGCCGCGTGGTGCCGTATGCGTTGGAACGCGCCGGCTTCAAGTTTATCCATCCAACTGTCGAGGGTGCGCTAGCTGCACTTTGATTGGCGCGGACGCGATGGGTCGCGTAGGCTTGACGGATGAACCGTTTTGTTGCGTTTGCGTCGGCCTCGCTGTTCGCCACATTTACAGCCAGTGCTGCCGCTGAACCATGTCCGATGTTTTCGCCGACGCCCACGTTCCTGCAAGCCAACACCGATTCGTTGCGCGATGGCCAAGGGGTCATCGTGATCGCGGGCTACCGCGCCAATAACACCGGTGCTCGCGTGGCAGCAACCAGCGACGTTTCGCAGCAGCCAACGTGGCAGTTCAAACAACGCAAGGGCAATGGAAAAGCCGTTAAGGTCGCCACAACCATGGAAGTTTTGGCCCCTGGCTTGACGCGGTATCTGCCAACCGATGGCAGTGGCACCCTGGAAGTCAGCGTCGATGGCATCAGCCATGCCATCACGATTCCGCGGGCTACCGCGAAACGCCCGGTACCGCAACTTGAAGCACCTACCGTAGCGCAACTGCTCATGACCGAAGCACGCAGCCGCCAAGGCAGCAACTATATGCTCAACGCTGTTCTAAAAACCGAAAAGCCGGACGACGTAGTTGCCGTAATCATCTACGGCATCGATGCCAAAGGCGTTGCAACGCCGCGTTCGTTTGCAACAAACCTAGGCAAAAGCTTGAGCCCGCTCGTGCACATCAACGGCCCCCATACTTGTGAACCGGCCATTCCCGGAACTATCGACAGCAAACATGGTGACACGCTAGCGCTCGCGTGGGTCGACAAGCTCGGCCGCGTGTCAGCTCGCTCGGCACCGGTCAAGGTTGTAGCCGCGCCCGTGGCAACGCCGAAACCGTAGCCCTCCGTAAGCAACAACGATGTCCCACCAACGCAGTGCAACCCTGGCAACAAGCGTAGCAAGCGGTTCGGCCTGGTTGGCCACGATTCGCGTTACATTGCCGCGATGAACGCTGCGTTCCGTAGGCATGTCGTTGGATTCGGGGCGTGCGTCGCGCTGCTGCAAGGTTGCGCGCCGAGCCACATTGCGTCATCGTCGGCGACCATGCTGGCGACTCCAAGTTCAGACACGCGTAGTTTCATCGTGCGACTCAAGCCTGGGCAGGACGTTAAAACGGAACTCGAAGCACTAGCCAACGCCAATCACTTGCAAGCGGCGTCCATCGTCAGCGTGGTCGGAAGCCTCACGAACGTAGCGCTGCGCTATGCGAATCAGCCCACCACTACGCGGTTACAAGGCCATTTTGAAGTCGTCGCAATGTCGGGTTATCTCGCCGACGGCGAGTTTCATTGTCATCTTGCGGTTAGCGACGGCGAAGGCAAAACGCTGGGCGGCCATTTGATGGATGGCAACGTGGTATACACCACGTTGGTGGTGGTGATTCAAGAACACTTGCAGCTGCGGTACCAGCGCGAGTTTGATCCGAAAAGCAACTACGCGGAATTGGTGATTGCGCCGCGGCGCTGACCGCACCTGCGACGATAAGTCCGACGAACGGGACCTGTTTTTCCGTCGACAATGCTGGTCGCGACAACGCCACCTACGCTAATCTGGACCCATGCAAGCTTGGCACCGTAGCCGTATCGCCACGTTACTCACTGGCGCAGTGAGCGTAGGCCTTGGCGTCGCAAGTTGTGCCAACACGCCTGCGGCCGATGTGTGCGAACAAGCGCGTGTGCATGTTCATGAATGCCTCGGCGTCGAAGTCGCCGCAACCGAGTGTGTGCCAGCCGAAGCCGAGAACCTATTGGCGCAGGACTGCGTTGCACTCGACGATGGTAAAGCCGACATTTTCGCGTCGGGTCTGTGTCGCCTGGGCTTTTTGTCGGCCTGCAAAGTACCTAGCTGCAATGACACTGCACCGTCGGATACGTGCGCCGATTACATCAACCGCGAAGACTGCTCACAATGCGAGTACTACACCTGCCGTGAAGCGCATGCGCCTACGGCGTGTGGAGCGCAGGGCTATTATCTCGACTTTGCCTACGACTATTGCCGGCGCTACAAAGAGGTAACGGCGTCGCACATGTCGGCAGCCGGCCAAAAGTTTTTGCATGATATCCGTCGGTGTCTGATGGATACCATGCAAGCCAACTTGCCAGAGACGGCTAGCTGCAGTGCCGCTGAAACGGCAGGATTCAACAGCCATCCAACGTGTTACGTGCAGTCAGGCTTCTGCCAGTTGCCGGTGACTGATTGGATTTTGGTACTAGCCACCATCTCGCCAAGCGATCTGAATTTCCAACAGATGCTGGTAACTGGCGTTAGCTGCCTCAAAGAGTGGGCACGTTAGCTGCGACGACGAGCTGGTGAACCGCCAATGCTGCGTCGATAACTAACCCGAATGGGCGGGCCGAAACGCAAAACGCGCCGGTAGCCCAGCGCGTTGCAAAACGTATCGATAAGTTAAGCTAACAGTAACGTAAAGGTTTAACGCGTTGGTTTGAACTTGTTACCGGTGACACCACTGACGCCATAGATTTCTTCGTTGCTTTCGCCGCGTGCATCGGCGCGGGCTTTGGCGTGGGTGTTCATGTACTTCACGAGGTTGTTCCACGAGTAGTTCTTGGCAGCTTTGCGGCCCTTCACAAGGTCGGCACCGTCGAACATTTTTTCAAACAACACCATCGCGGTTTGCTCCGAGCCAGTGATGCCCATTTCGGTATTGTTCACAACGTCGGTGTTGATGAAGCCGGTTGGGTCGGCAGCGGTCGCGCGATTGCGGAATACTTGTTTGGTGTAGTACGCGTACGACCAGCATGCGTCCATGAAGATCACTTGGTATTGATCGAGCGGATAGGCGGTTGGCTCGTCGAGCACGGTCAGCGAACCGTAGAATGCGTGACCGGCGTAATACACAACTTCGTGGCTCTTGATGGCTTCGCGGAACTTGGCGTTCGACAAGTTGCGGTCGACGTGGTCGGCAAAGCTGACAGGCGACAACATGTCGATCTCAACTTTGAGGCCGTTTGGCAGAGTCTTTTCCAAACGATGGCCGGTGTTGTTCGGGAACGTTTGGGTCTTTTTGAAACCGTGGCTGGTCAGCGTGCGCGTCACGTCTTTGATCGACAGGAAGCCCCAATCGTTCGGCGACAGATCGCCGTGTTCGATTTGACCGTAGATCTGCACCATCGTGATTTTGCCGTCGGCAATCAAGCGGTCATATTCAGGGTAAACCGTTTTGGCGGCGGCTGCCGAGGACACGGTGTACTGCGCATTAACGATGTCCGCTGCGCCCAGCGTGCAACCATTGCGGGCCGGATCCCAGTAGTAGAACATGTTGTCGTTGCGCAGATCTGCGGCTGGCACCGCTGCGCGGTTCGCATCGAAGTCGCTCGAACAGGCGCCTTGAATCCGGTCGAACAAACCGGCAGGCATCAACGGCAGTTTGATATCGACTTTCTGACCGATGAGATCCGAAGGCTTGAGGTTTTGCGCTTCGAGTTCTTTGTACTTCACCAACGATTCGATCTTAACGCTGTACTCGAGTACCAACGCGCCCGATTCCACCGTGATCTTCGAGTAGGTAGCTTCGCCGCCTTCGAGGTTCAGCGTAAATTTTGACGCCCGCAACGCATTGCGTGCGTATTTGATTTGCTCCGTGACTTGCTCGGTCACGTTGCGATAATTGTAGTCGCTTGGGTTGGCTTTGATCGCGTCTGCAATCGCTTGCAACTCGGTTGCCGTTTTGCCAGGCAGTGCAACCCGGACTTTACCGGTCAGCGCAGCTTCAATTTCAGCCGAGCGCGTACCGAGATATTGCGTGTCGCTTTTGCCATCGGCAAATGCATCGAAGTCACCGATATCAACATCTGGCTCAGCGCCGTTGCTTGCGCACGCAGCGATCGAGGTTGCCAGTAACAGCGAGGATGCGAAGGCGGTCAGTTTGCTCATGATGATAACCGTAAGAGCACGCGCCATGCCGAGATATTGGTCTGACCAGACAGGCGTGTTACCTGACCGGGGTATGTTTATCTATCTGAAATTACAAGATATCGACCCACCGCCCGGGTTCCGCCGCTCGCCCAACGCCAGCCGCCGGCTAGGCTGTTTGCCAGCACGCTTTGGGATCAACAGTCTCCAGCGGCGGGTTGCCGCAGGGGCCACCTGCGGCTGTTAGTCATTACTCTCAATCGGCACCATTCGGTACATGAACGCCTGCCTACCATTGAAGGCTGGAAACGTCGCGCCGTTTTGCGGGACCACCTGAAGTGACGTGCCTTGCAGCACCAATTCCGCACATGCTGCGAACGTCGGCGCCGGCACCTCACCATCAACGATTTCCTCAAACTTCCAATCACGCAGTGTTGCGTACGTACCGGCAGAATCAACCTGTACAGAGAAGCGAACCTGTTGCGGCCCAGCCAGACCACCACTGCCAGCACAGGCGTCGAGTGCGCGTTGCTGCGCTGCTTCGGCAAACGCACTCATTCCAATCGCGTTTCGAAGCATGCTGAGTTCCAATTGCTCTTGTAGTTGTGTCGGCGACGCATCAACCGTGCCCGGCGGATCTGGCTGTAGCGGTAGATCGATTGCCGCCGAGCGCGTGCGATTGGCTCCGATAGGAACTTCAATTTGCGGAGACGTGGTCGGTAGGTTGACTGGCGCTGGCGATACCCCACGGGCATCGCCAGACGCCGCATCGCCAGTCGGTTGTGTTAACCACAAGTAACCGACGAAGAACGCCGCACCGACCGCGAAACTAGTGATGTGCTTCATTTTGTTGACGCTTCAATATTTCGACACGCGGCCAAAGTGTCCGCTGTTGCCAGGCGCGAAATGCAGCATCATCACGTTGGTCGGCGGAGTAAAACAACTTCATTGAAATTTCAGAAACATCTGGGTTCATCTCGTTGACTTCCAGCCCTGGGCCGCGAACTTCCGCTAAGGGCACATAACCAAGTAGTGAATACACGGAATCAGCGTCGGCGCTAGCAATTGAAAACGTCGCAATGCAGCTCAGTGTTCTGCACGTTACCGATGTGGCGGTGATCTTCTCCGACAACTGTAGTGCCTTGAGCACATTCGCTATCGTGACCTGCATTCGTTTTTCCAAAATGGGTGCGAACAACGGATCGCGAGGCTCAGCTTCATAAACCTCGGCCATCGTCAGCTTACCATCCTCTTCGTCGAGCAGCCGAACCGCATCGTATCGAGAATCTGTGGGACTCAGATCTTTTTGTTTCACCCTTACAATCGTTGGCAATCTACTTGGCCCGTTGACCAGTGCTCCAAGGTCCGCTGATCGGCCAGAGTTATCAACCTTGGCAATCGTTGGAGCTGATTTTGTTGGCGCAGTGCCAATAGCCCAACGCACGCACACTGCGGCACTGACGCCGAGAATCCCAGCTATTGCAAATCCTTTGATTTTCATCGAAAGCTCAGGGTAAATCTACGTTCTGTTTGAGATAGCAATTTTGGTGAAGTATTGTTGAACTTAACTAACTGCGCAGCAATCACGCAGTTCGGATCGCGACGGCAAAGATCAACGAAAGCAGCCGGAACGCTTGCGAGAACGGTATCTCCTTGGCTGCGCATCACTATACGCTCGTCCTCAGAATGCCAATAGATCTTGACCAGGTCGCCCGCTTCATCACTAATGCCTGCCCAAATCAAAACACGATCAGCGGTCACGCCAAGCATTGTAATGTCGACAGAGGCATTGGAATTTGAAATGCTGACGTTCGGTAAAGGAATCGCGGGTGGTTGTGCAATACTGATAGTTTCAACTGCGTCCAAGATTTTCAGTTGACCATCGGCTGGCGCGAACCCTTCCGTTCCGCAAAGCGAAAGCATTTTTACAGAGGCTCCCGTTTCTGAAAGAAATGGGCTCGGTTGTGATTGGGTGCATCGATCCGCAACACAGAGATTTGTTTGCGCAATCGCCTCGCAGGATGCGTCGTAGTTCTCAACGAACACATACGTGCTATCTCCAAGGTCTTTGTCGCGCATGGAGATTGCACGATGAACTGTCGCGCGCAACGTCGGAATAACGCACCGCCAACGCGAAGCTTCAAGGTGACAAGGCGCCCCCGGCTCAATGAACCGATCGAACTTCCCATCGTTGTTTTGATCCAAATACGCATTTACGGCTGTGGCAGAACTCGGAACTTCAAAGGAACCATCCGCCGCAACATGCGAAGCGTGCCCCATTGCCCACAAGCGTCCGTGTTCGATGCGCAACGGCGCTGGGCCTTTCGTTGCACATTGGATTGTCACCGAACCGACGACAGCTTCAACATTTCTCGAACTATGACAGCCTGCAAGTGCCAATAGAAACGCAGCTTTTACGTAGTCGACACTCAAGGAGCGAAGCCGCCAATTTTTCGTGAGCACGGCCCAAACTTAATTGAGCAGAAATCCAACGCAGCTGTTCCGGTAATCTTGCAGTCGTAACCGCCAGCTGCGGAAGACGCACAGTTGCAAGTTTGGACACCGGGATAAGGATTAGAGCAATTGCATCGTTGGCAACTTCCAGTTCCACCAACGCCGCCGCCAACAGGAGCAGCTATTGAGGCGGGTGTCGCAGCTATCGCAATGCCGATTGCAGCACCAAAAGCGAGTGCTAGCGAGCGACCAAATCCGATTTTGTGTTTCGATTTTGTGTTTCGATTTTGTGTTTCGATTTTGTGTTTCATGGAAGGCAACGTTGACGCTGTTTCAAAGCGCTGTCAACGCCTGAAGGTGTTTCGCTCGATTGAACCGACAATTGGTAAATTCAAATAGGAAAATCTCCTAAGTACCGCACTACCGTAACGTGCCAGTTGTCGTCGACGCCGCTTACACAACCGGCGTTTGTGCGCAGTGCACGTTTTACCAGCCGCCGGCTAGGCTGTTTGCCAGCACGCTTTGGGATCAACAGTCTCCAGCG
>ERZ795056.2794-NODE-2794-length-19127-cov-6.455275_pt1 | contig 19127 bp, 18 predicted proteins | sample MGYA00375140_ERZ795056 | MGnify/ENA primary metagenome ERZ795056 (study PRJEB30185, sample SAMN05720227) | activated sludge metagenome | isolation source: Anaerobic digester | place: USA | collected 2015-03-09 ... | reverse complement strand
GAGATAAACTGAGACAGCCTGAAACACGGGGCATGGCGACACCCTCTCCGCCAGTCGGACCTAGTCTCCCCAAGCAGTTCCACACAGGGGCGCAGTTTGCGCCGGAATGGGCGCTATTCGCGCGCAGCGGTGGTCTCTGCTTCGAGCCTCGCGGGCAGTTGGCAGCCAGTTTGGGGCCGTAGTCTCTCCACGCCGCAACAACGGTCCCATTTGGCGGCTTGAGGGTGCGGGGCCCCAAGCGCTCAAACGGACAATTCCCTGTTTTGAAGAAAATCGCGATGCGAAACATGCGCGCTGAACGGCGTGCTGCGCCAAGCCGCAGAAAGCTGGTTGGTTTTCGAGCCGAAGCCATCGCTGTTACCGAGCTCGAGCAGGGAAAGCGTGATCTCAAAACAGGGAATTTGACGACGCGGAACAGGGAATTTTGTCGTCGCAACACGCGATCGCTTCGCGCCTGATTGAAGTGCGACGAGATGGCCAGTGCGGACCGACGACGAATCGTACAAGCTCAGTGAAGTACCTCGCTTTGTGTCGAGCGTGGCAGATCTCGAGAAAGCCCATTGCGCGGCCTCATCAGAGATCCGGTCAAAACGTTCGGCTCATTGAAATGAGGTTACCTTGTCGTATCAATTTCTCCACCACCGCACTGAAGCCATGCGCGTGCGCGCTTCATGCCGTTGCCAATCTGCGCGACGGCGGCTGAGCCTCCGTCGCCAACATCGCCTTCTCTTCGTGAAACGTTGAGGGCGACCAGACATGTCAAAGTCAAAAATCACAGTGCACGACGTCAAAGTCGTCACGGTCCCGATTGCGTGGTTGAAGCCCGCCCCTAGAAACACGCGCAAGCATTCGAAGGCGCAGGTTGACCAGCTCATCAAGTCGTTCAGCGAGTTCGGCGTCGTCTCGCCAATCGTCGTCGACGAAGACAACAACATCCTGGCCGGGCACGCCAGGCTGGAGGCGGCAAGGCTTTCTTCCCTCGCCTCACTGCCCGTGGTGCGTGTTGCTGGCCTGACGGATACTCAAAAGCAGGCCTACCGGATCGCCGACAACAGGATTGCGGAGCTTGCCGAGTGGGATTTTTCCGCCCTCGCGGATGAGCTGAAAACGCTTAGCGACCCATCGCTCGGCATCGACATAACTTCGACGGGCTTTGAAACCGGCGCCATCGACGCGCTCATCATCGGGCAAGCGCCGGCCAGGGACGCAGCCGGTGGACTGGACGAGGCTGATCAACAGCCTGCTCCCGATCCGGATCGTCCTATCGTGTCCAAGCCCGGCGACCTCTGGAAGCTCGGACAGCACCGCCTTTTGTGCGGCGACGTACTCGATATCGCCAACCTCGAACACGTCCTCGACGGCAAGCCAGCCGACATGGTGTTTACAGATCCGCCGTTCAATATTTCTATCAATGGCTTCGTGTGTGGTCTTGGCTCAGTCTCGCATGACGAGTTCGCCATGGCTTCAGGAGAAATGTCGACGAAGGAGTTCCAGACCTTTCTCCTGCAGACAACGACAAACCTCGCCAACGCCACCCGCGATGGTTCGATCCACTTCATCTGCATGGATTGGCGCCACATCAACGACCTGCTGAACGCCGGAGGGGAGGTCTACAGCGAACTCAAAGGCATCTGCGTGTGGAACAAGTCGAATGGTGGGATGGGCTCGCTCTATCGCTCCAAACATGAGCTCGTTGCCGTCTTCAAGCACGGAACGGCCGCGCACATCAATAACGTTTGTCTGGGCAAGCACGGGCGAAACCGCACAAATGTCTGGGACTATGCGGGGGCAAACAGCTTTGGCCAGGAACGCGATGATCTCGCCATTCACCCGACAGTGAAGCCGGTGAAGATGATCGAGGACGCCATCCTCGACTGCTCCAATCGCGGCGACGCGATCCTCGACGCCTTCTGCGGCTCCGGCTCGACCCTTATCGCAGCAGAGCGCGCCGGGCGTCGCGGGTTCGGCCTGGAAATCGAGCCCAAGTACATCGACGCAAGCTTGCGGCGGTTCCGCGCCCTAACTGGCGAGGAGCCCGTGCGGCTTGCGGACGGCGCCAAGCTCAAAGACCTCGAATAGACCCGATCACCATTCCCTGCCTGCCGCCATATCGCGGCGGCTCAATTGAAAGCGAGAACTCGATGAGACACGCATGTCGGACGATTCCGAAATCTCGAAGAACAAGCCGAAGAAGCAGCCCACGGGCGATTATCCTTCCGGCTACTGCAGACCCCCAAACGACGGGCGATGGAAAAAGGGCCAACCCTCTCCTAACCCGCGGGGACGACCGCCGAAATCAAAGCGACCCGACGACATTGTGGATCGGGTTTCAACTTCGCTCATCGAGGTCGTTGATGGCGGCAAACGCCGGAAGGTCAGCAAATACGAAGCGCTGGTGTTGAAGATGAGCACCGACGCGCTGAAGGGTGATCATCGCGCGATGGCAGCCTTTCTTCGGACCCGCAGCAAGTACCTGGCCCCGCCAACTCCGCCGAGCGATGAGCTGCGACATTCCCAGCCGGCTTCATCAGTCGAGCAGGAAGAGAGCGCTGGAGTGAGAAAATCTCGGGCGTCTGCAAATAAGCGCGTCGACGAGGGTCGGCGTGCCATCTTCAATCGTATTGCGCTTCGGCAAATCCCGGTGCGCGACAACGGCATCCAAAAGACGATGTCGATCGAGGAGGCGCTTTGGCATAAATTGTATGCGGACAGCCTGAAGGGGGATGCGAAAGCGATGGCATTGCTGGTGCGCTATCAGGACAAGATCGGCGTCGGCGGTGTCGAACCGCGCCGCGATCGCACCGACGATGTGCAGTTCATCGAATTTACGCTCAGCCTCGGCGAGAGAACGGTGATTGGCAACGACACCGAGCCCGTCCTCTCCGAGTTCCACTATGAGGAGTGAAGGCAACCGACCGGAGGAGGATCGCAATGCCGGATCCGGGCGTCAGGCTTTGCGACGTTGACGCCACACGGCAAAGGCTGCTCCCAACACCTGCAGATCGCGGTCGCGTCCCGCCGGCGTTTCCGTTTTGGCAATGAGCGTGCGAGCTGCGCCCTCGTCGACCCATCGCACGCTCATCGTCTCGTCCGAAAATGCTCCAGCGGGACCTTGGGGCTCCATCACGAAGAACACGTTTACCGAGGTGGTGCCGGCGAAAACTGTGGGGATGAGGGCGACGATCACGGCGCCCTGCCCCGTTTCCTCCAGAACCTCCCGGAGGGCGGTCTCCTCTGGCGTCTCGCCTGGATCCGGTCGGCCTTTGGCGAACGTCCAGACGTACTGACCGAAATGACCGGCGGGTTCGCGCAGCTGGACCTTGCCCTGGTCGTTGATGAGCACGCCGCCATAGGCATCTGCCTTCGGAACTCCTGTCATTGGGCACGACCGCTGCGACGAGCGGCTTCGAACGCCGGGTTGCCTTGCAGCTGATACAGCGCGTCCCAGACATCGTGGTAAAGATGTGCGCGAGCTGCTCCTTGTCGAGCGGCGACTTCTGATTTGAAGTTGCTGTAGCGCAGGCTTCCGATCATCTCCGCAGTCGCCTTGCTGACCGCTGCCCTCGGCGCCTTTGCGCGATATCGGTAGTCGGTGTCGGTGCTCTCGCTGATGCGTCCGAGCGCCGGAAGGAAGGCCGTCTTCAGCGCGGCGAGATCTGAGCGCACGCGGGCGCGAATGGTGAGGACGTCACGCTTTCTATCCTCCGGCTTCTCGACGATGCTGAAAAATCCGACGGGAGTTATGAGCCACATGCGAACCCTTTCCTGGAAACAGGCAAGCGGTCGCTCTGCGTGGCGCGACAGTCAAGTCGATCGCGGGCGCTATCGCCGGCGACTACGCTCATCGACTTTACGTTGACGTCCGGCGGACTCAGGCAGAGGTGCAAGCAGATCCAGGTGCGACACGCCGATTGCCTGGGCGAGCTCGTAGACAGTCACGATCGTTGGATTGCGTTTCCCGTTCTCAAGCCCGCTTAAGTATTGTTGGCCATAGCCGGACGCCGCTTCCACCTGCTCCTGCGTCAAGCCGCGCTCGCGCCTAAGGCGTGCAAAATTCCGGCCCACAAGCATTCGCATGTCCATGCTGGCTTGCTTGCCGAATACGCATTATGTGCGTTATCGCCTATAATATATATTCTTGATCTGCCTAAATCTGCCTGTCATTCGACATTGGCTGCGGCATGAGCGGGGCAACCGACGACACTGTCGTCGCAAAAAGGGGACGATTATGAAGTTCATTGGCTATACAGTACTTGTGATTGCAGTAATCATCGGCTTGGGTATGGCATTTTCGCCGTCGAGCAGCAGCGGCCCTCGCCAACTCAGCGCATATGAACAGTGCTACGTTAACAGCCTCGGCAAGGTAGCCGCGCGTTTCCAGAATGACACGCGCACTTACTACACGATTACTGAAGATGAAGTCGTGGCGATGGCCAAAGCTAACGCGCATTTGGAATGCGCGGGCAAGTGACACGTATCTTCCGATCTCAGCGACTGCCTGATGCTTTGAACTTGTTTGCGGGAACCAATTTTTTCAGTTGGGACTCGACTTCAAGCCGCACCAGAGCGTCAGTGCGTTGCGGGAGGAACGATATTTGACGTCTGCAATTCGAAGCGCTGCGGCAGAAACCATGAACATACTCGTCGATCGGTTGGAGGAAGCCGAGTTGCTGGCAATCAGGGCGATACCCAAGGCGCCAGCAGCAGCACAGAAGCATGTAGCTCAACTACAGGCTGTGCTCTGCGATGCCGCTGTTCTGTCCGCAGCGATCGCCATTATCATGAAAGGCGAGATCGAAAAGACAGGCTGAGGTACTCCTATTTCCGGCCGCGGCCCTTGCCGGTCGCGTCGCGCAGACTGCGACCATTTTCAGCCCGGCGATTCCCCGGGCTCGTCTCAGTGGAAGCGCGATCATGCTGATCCGCTCCGTCATGGAGATGCACATGCAAACGAACGAAGCCATTGAGCCCAATGCTCGTAAGCCGCGCCCCCGCGCCGTTGCTGTATCGAAATCAAAGAAGGACCAACTGGTCGATCTTCTGCGCACCAAAGGCGGCGCGAGTGTGAAGCAGATTTCCGAAGCGTTGGGCTGGCAGCCACATACCGTGCGGGCAGCTCTGACGGGTTTGCGCAAGGCAAATGTCTCTGTTGAGAAGATGCCAGCCCGCGAGGGCGAGCTGAGTCACTACCGCATCAGCACCAAGCGCGGTCGTCCTGGACAATGACGGAGGACCAGATCCGCAAGGAGGTCGAGTTCCTGTCGGCGGCAAGCCGGCAGGAGCTACTCATTCGATGGGACAAGCTGCACGGCTCGCCTGCTCCGGATGGACTTTCCACCTCGCTCTTAAGGAGGGGTGTCATCTATGAGCTTCAGGCCAAGCATTACGGTGGCCTGTCTCCAGCGCACCGAAAGGCGTTACTGCAGATCGCCACGAGCAAGACGGCAGCCGTGCCGGCCAACGTCAAATCTGGCGCCAGGCTTGTCAGGGAGTGGAACGGCATTCCCCACGTCGTCGACGCTGTGGAAGGCGGTTTCCGATACAAAGACAAGACCTACGCATCACTGACAGCTATCGCGAAAGAGATCACCGGCGCTCACTGGTCCGGGCCGCGGTTCTTCGGGATTAAGAGCAGATCCACATGACCGACACCAAGCGCACGATCCGGTGCGCCATCTACACACGCAAGTCGTCTGAAGAAGGTCTGGAGCAGGAGTTCAACTCGCTGGATGCCCAGTATGAGGCTTGCTCCGCCTATATCGTCAGCCAGAAGAGCGAAGGCTGGAAGCGTACACCCGTCCGATACGATGACGGCGGTATATCTGGTGGCACGCTGGAACGACCTGCCCTACGTCGGCTACTTGCCGACATCGAAGCTGGTCGTGTCGACCTGGTTGTCGTTTACAAGATTGATCGCCTAACGCGCTCACTGATGGACTTCTCGAAACTGGTCGAGCGGTTCGACAAGTCGAGCTGCTCTTTCGTGTCGGTGACGCAGGCGTTCAATACATCGACGTCGATGGGCAGGCTCACGCTCAACGTGTTGCTATCCTTCGCGCAGTTCGAGCGAGAGGTCACAGCAGAGCGTATTCGCGACAAGATCGCGGCCTCGAAGAAGAAAGGGATGTGGATGGGAGGCATTCCGCCCGTCGGCTACAAACGCAAGGACAAGGAGCTGATCATCGACCCCGACGGCGCCAAGGTCGTGAACAAAATCTTTGCGATCTATCTTGAGGTGAAGTGCCTCAACAAACTCAAGCGCGAGGTAGATAAGCTGGGCTACGAGACCCGACCCAGCCGGACAGGAACCATTCCACGCCCGTACTCCCGGGGGCACCTCTACAACATGCTCTGCAATCCCGTTTACATCGGGGAGATACGCCACAAGGATCAGCGATACGCCGGACGCCACGAGGGGATTGTCGACCGCGAGATCTGGGGTCGCGTCCAGGGGTTACTCGAGAACGGATCACAGCGTGTTCGCGGTAAAGGTCGGCAAGCTGCCGACCGCTCTCCCCTTACCGGCCGCGTGTTCGACGAGACCGGAGATCGCCTGACACCTACCTACTCGAAAAAGAAGGATCGCCGGATCCGGTATTTCGTATCCAACGGGCTTGTCGATCGTTCGAGCAAGCACAAGCCCGATGCCACAGGCTGGAGACTGCCGGCGGCGCAGCTCGAAGAGGCGGTCGCAACTGTCATCGCGGAAACACTCAAGAACGCGCAACCAGTGGGCTCTTCTGATGTCGGGACGATGAAACGTGTGACGCAGACACTTGCGCAAATGACCTCTGGCAAAGAGCGATGGCCTGACCTGCTCGATCTGACATCGCGTGTGCGTGTCACGCCTGGCATGCTGGAAATCGAGCTGCATCGCGACAAGGTTGCGTCGATATTCGAGGCATCGGCAAAAGAACTGCCAGACAAAATCGTCAGCATTACGGTTCCGTTCCAGCGACGCCGCCGCGGCGTGGAAACGAAGCTCGTCTACGGCTACGAGCCGCCGAAAGTCGATTCGGTACTACTACGCCGCGTAGCGCGCGGCTACGCCTGGTGGGACGAGATCAAGAGCGGAAGAGCTACGTTCCAGGAGATCATCAAGCGCGAGAAGCTGTCGCGGAGGTTTATCGCGATACATCTCGATCTGGCGTTTCTGGCACCTCATATCTTTGACTCGATCATCGATGGTCGGCAACGAATTTCTACAACCGCTCAAGCCTTGCGTAGCTCTGAAATCCCTTTGCTATGGTGTGATCAGCGGAAGATGCCACTATTCGACCAGCCCTAGACGCCTACACCAGTGAACTTCACCGCATTGATTCGATTGCCGCGTGTCAGACGGTGTTTTCATGATCGGTTGTCCGCTTCGCGCACCCACCATAGTAATTGAGAATGAGCGATATCCTCTACTTCGACTATCAATCAACTACACCCCTTGACCCCCGTATCGCGACGGCCATGCAGCGCTATTCCGATACGCGATGTGCTGGAAATCCCCACGCGGATCATGTCGCAGGCCGGGCAAACTGGACGGCGATCCAGACAGCGCGTGGGCAGATCGCGACGTCGGTAGGTGCAATGTCCGAGGAAATTATCTTTACGTCGGGCGCAACCGAGTCGAACAATATTGCGATACAGGGGATCGCGCGCGCCTTGATGGCGACGGGCAGGCGCCGTCTGATCACAGCTGCAACTGAGCATAAATCCGTTCTCGAGCCATTAGCATATCTGTCCGAACTCGGCTTCGAGGTTGAGGTCCTTCCCGTCGGCTCCAATGGCCGCATCGCACTTGAAGATCTGAGGAACTGTATCGAGGGAGCAGGCCTTGTTTCGATTATGCTCGCGAACAATGAGATCGGCGTCATTCAGCCAATCGCAGAGATTGCGAAGCTCTGCCGCAAGGCCGGTGTCATTCTTCATACGGACGCCGCGCAGGCGGTCGGCAAGATCGAGGTGGACTTCCACAGGTTGGGCATCGATCTAGCGAGCATTTCCGGACATAAGCTCCATGCGCCTGGCGGAATAGGTGCCCTGTTCGTCTCGCAGCACTCGCTGCTTCGTCCGTACCCGCTGAGTTTCGGCGGCGGGCAGGAAGGTGGTCTGCGGCCTGGAACGATTCCAACGGCGCTCTGTGTCGGCCTTGGCGAAGCTTGCGATATCGCAACCCGTGGGCTCAGCGACGAGCGTGAGCGCCTGCACACGCTTTCGAAGCTCTTTCTCGAGCGCCTGACTTCGGCAGGCGACGTGACGTTGGTAGGCGATCCGACTTTCCGAATTCCCGGAAACCTCAGCCTGGCAGGCAGGCAGCGCGAAGTTGTCCCCGCGGTCCGGCTCGCATACCCAACTCGCCGTCGAGAGACGGGCTAGCGGAGCACCGCATGCCAAGCAGACAAGCAGACTCGCTTGAGCAAAAACACTCCTAGAGGTCAAGCGGCGGGAACGGGAAGCCAGAGTTGGACAAGCAGGCCACCAAGTGGCGACTGAGCCAGAACTATCTTGCCTCGGTACAGTTCTACAAGATCGTGCACAATAGCCAGTCCGAGACCAGTCCCCGATCTGCTTTCGTCGAGCCTGGCGCCCGGCGAGAAGACCACCTCGTGCGCCTCGGGCGGTAAGCCCGGCCCGTCGTCTTCGATTGATATGCGTACTGTCGCTTCGTTCGTCTTGCTGGCGTGAACGACGATCTTTGATTCCGCAAACTTGAAGGCATTGTCGACGAGATTGGCCAGAAGCTCGTTGAGATCCTGACCATCGAGTGCGCAGTACAGGCCAGGCTGCACATCGCAATCAATGGCAACTCCGCTTCCAGCGTGCAGACGCGACAGCGCACTGGCTACAGCAGCCACAATAGTTCCGACGTCAGAGCGTATACCTGGTGTTCGCGCCATCGCCTGCGCCCGTGTTCGCGCAATATGATGGTCGATGTGCAACTGCATAGCGCGACACTGTTCAGCGATAACACCACTCGCTGAAACCTGGCCACGCTCCTCGAGCTGAAAAGCTTCATCAGCGATGATCGCCAGCGGCCCCTTGAGGCCGTGAGCAAGATTTCCCGCGTGCGCGCGGGCTCGCTGCAAGGATTCCTGCTGACCAACGATCATGGAGTTCAGTTCGCTGACCAGCGGCTGCACCTCCGAGGGATAACGCCCCTCCACCCTCAAAGCCTCGCCAGATCGGACACGTCGCATGGCTCGCGCTAGAGCACTGAACGGCGCCAGTCCGAACGTCACAAAGCCCAGAACCGAAGCAACAAGCACCCCGCCAAGACCAACCAGGCTGACTATAAGGACGCGGTCGAACTCGCCTACGGCCCTTTCTAGATGCCTCTCGTCAGTTCCCACGATGTAGGTCAGGCCCCCCTTGAGCGAGGGAACCGCAAGCTCAACCAGCAGCAACGGACCAGTGGGCCCGGTGATACGATGAGAATGCAGGTCCCCGGGCTGCCGGCCATCCTCTGGAATCTGACCGATGCTGCGTCCAACGAGCGACGCGCTGACCGTCCCTCCGCCTTGGGTGCTGCGCACCTCCCAATAGTATCCGGAGAGTGGCAGATCGTAGCGTGGATCGCTGAATCGCGCCTGAAGCGTTCTGGGAGGCTCATCGTCAAGGCTGTGGAGGCGCTCCAACTCCTCAACATGGACGCCAAGCTCTTCATAGAATTGCTCGGTCACATGCGCGCGAAAGATGGACGAAAGCACGAAGAAGCCAGCCACCATCGCGATCGTGGCCCAGAAGCCAGCCGCCAGCGCGAGACGAAAGCGCAGTGAGTTCGGAAACTGCATGGCTATCCGAATCTGTATCCAAGGCCACGAACGGTCTTGATCTTGTCCGATCCGATCTTGCGTCGCAGACGGCTGATGTAGACTTCGATCGTGTTGGACTCGCGCATGTCGTCGACGCTGTACAGATGATCGACAAGATCACTCTGCGAGACTACATGCCGGACTCGGTGCATAAAATATTTCAGCATGCGGAGCTCTAGGGCCGTCAGATCGAGAGGTTCGCAGTTGCGAGTGACTTCACCAGAAGCAACATTCAGCGACAGGTCCTCGAACACAAGTGTATTCGATGCGTGGCCACCTGTGCGACGACGCAGTGCGTTCAACCGTGCGATCAGTTCCGGGAGGTGAAATGGCTTGGTGAGATAGTCATCAGCACCATCGTTGAGCCCACCAACCTTATCGGCCCATGTGCCCCGCGCAGTCAGGACCAGCACGGGCGTCGTAACGCCGAGGCTGCGGATCTCTCGGAGGACTTCAAGACCCGATTTCCCTGGCAAGCCTAGGTCCAGGACAATCACATCCATCTGCGGCTGCTGTGCAAGTTCAAGTCCATCATGACCATCAGATGCGCGTTCGACGACAAAGCCTACCTGCCCCAACCCACGTTCCAGGCGGGCGGCCAACTCGTCGTCGTCTTCAACCAGCAGGATGTGCAATCGAGACTCCAGCGCCTGTCCTCGGTCGAGGTGTTTACGCCTCTCGCCTGAAGCGAAGCTGAATTCGCATTGTCAGCTTCGTTTCAGGATCAGTTCAAGTAGGCGTCAGGCCGCACGTTTAGGCCAGCCGTGTTCAATGGTGGTGGGAGACGGCACATGCGCATCAAGCTGGTCACGGCGCTGGCGGCCATTGCTCTGTCGTCGGGTACCGCATATGCGCAGGATTTCCCGACAATCACTCTTTCCGCGCACCAGGTGGAACGGCTCGGGATCACGGTCCAGACGGTCGAAAAGGCGAATTCCGTAGCGCTCTTCGAACTCGTCGGACGGGTTATGCGCGCGCCAGATGGCACGGCGACAGTCGTTGCACCATTTGCCGGGACTATCACCAAGATCCACGTACTGCCCGGGGCAACTATCAAGGCTGGCGCCCCGATCGCGACGATTGCAAGCCGCGACTTTGCTTCAACTGCCTCTCTTCTGGAGCAGGCCAAAGCAGAAGCGAGCGCCGCGGCGACCGCACTTGCAAGACAGACGCAGCTTGTGGAGTTGGGGCTGGCGCCAAGGTCCTCACTCGAAAATGCCGAAGTGCGCGTCAGAAGTGCAAATGCACAGGTCAGAGAAAGGCAATCATTGGGTGGAGCCGGGTCCAGCGCCGACGGGCAGTCTGGCTCTTATGTCGTGCGCGCGCCTGCCGGCGGGCGGCTGAGCAATCTGGCGGGGCACGTCGGTGACAGTATCGAAGGCATGTCTCCTCTGGCATCCTTGACTACCTCGAACTCGCTCTGGGTCGAGTTCCAGATTCCTGTCCGCATGATAGGGCAAATCGCACCGGGAGACATAGCGACGCTCCCAGGGGGAAATACCGCTGCGATCCTTTCCATGACCGACATCATCGACCCAACAACCCGGTCAGCTTCTGCGATTGCCGCCCTGCCCGACGGATTCGTCGCCTTCGACGGCCAACTCCTTCGCGCAAAGCTGTCCACGCCGGCGGAGGCTGCCGATCTAGTTCAGACCCCTGCACGCGCGGTCGTTCAGCTTGCAGGAGTTGATTATGTCTTCCGACGTACCACCGACGGGTTTTCCCCCACTCCCGTCAACGTCGTCGGCAAGACGGCGGAGGCCGCCACCATTGGTGGCGGCCTCCGACCTGGCGAAGCTGTCGCCACGACCGGCCTGACCGAGCTCAAATCCCTCGCCATGCAGGAAATCCAGTAATGCTGTCCGCGCTGGTAAGAGCTGCCCTCACGCAGCGCATATTTGTTCTCGGGGTAGCGCTGGCTCTCATCGCATCCGGAATTTTCGCGACACTGCGCCTTCCAATTGACGCTTTCCCGGACATCTCGACCACCCAGGTAAAGTTGATCCTCAAGGCACCTGGCATGACGCCAGAAGAAGTGGAGCAGCGCGTCGTAGCGCCGCTTGAGATGGAGCTGCTCGGCATCCCCAAACAACGCGTTCTTCGGTCTGTTGCGAAGTATGCGATCGCGGACGTTACGATTGATTTTGAAGACAGCGTGGACATTTACTGGGCGCGCCAGCAGGTCTCCGAACGACTGGCGGCTGCTGCCGACGCGATGCCCGCAAACATCTCAGGTGGGCTAGCGCCAATATCGACGCCGCTTTCCGACGTCTTCATGTTTACAATTGAAGGCGGTGATCTTTCGGCTGAAGAGCGGCGTACGCTGCTTGACTGGACAATACGGCCGGCGCTGCGCACACTTCCGGGTGTCGCGGACGTGAATACGCTGGGCGGACTAGTCCGCACCTTTGAAGTCCAGCCGGACACCGCAGCACTGGCGGCTGCTGGCCTCACGACCTCCGATCTCGCCGCTGCCATCGAGGGCGCGAATCGCAATGATGGCGCGGGTCGGATCAACGTCGGCGACGAAGCCCTCATCGTCAGATCGGTTGGCGCGATACGTACGCTCAGCGACCTCGGCAGCATTGTGGTTCGCCGCGATGGTGGCGCAGTCACTCTCCTGCAGGATGTTGCACAAACACGGTTCGGAGAACTCACGCGCTATGGGGCGGTTACCAAGGATGGCGAAGGCGAAGCTGTCCAGGGCATCGTGCTGTCACTGCGTGGCGCGGATGCCAACTCGATTGTCAGAGATGTCCGCGCACGCTTGAACGAGCTTGCGCCATCCCTACCCGAGGGTGTGACCGTAGAGCCGTTCTATGATCGCTCCGAACTCATATCGCACGCGGTCAGGACGGTGGAGGAGGCCCTCCTTGAAGCCATTGTTCTCGTGGTTGTCCTTCTGATCATCTTCCTCGGCAACTTGCGGGCATCAATCGTCGTCGCGCTCATGCTCCCCATGGCAGCGCTGTTTACGTTTCTGATGATGCAGCTCACGGGCATGAGCGCCAACCTCATGAGTCTGGGCGGCCTTGCCATTGCGATCGGCCTCATCGTCGATGCTGCAGTTGTGGTAGTCGAAAACACAGTTGAACGACTGGCCCATGAACCGGCGGGCGTGCGTACGCCATGGGTGCACCTGATCTTCCGCTCTGCAAGTGAGGTAGCCGTACCCGTTGCGTCGGGCATCGTAGTCATTTGCCTGGTCTTCCTGCCGCTTCTTGCCCTTGAAGGCCTCGAGGGCAAACTGTTTCGTCCAGTCGCACTCACCATAATCTTTGCGCTGGCAGGGTCCCTGGCGATGTCACTGACCATCGTGCCGGTCCTTTCCTCCTTTCTGCTTACCAAGACCCAACACAAGGAGCCGTTGCTCATGCGGATCCTGACGCCAGCGTATGCCCGCATCCTAGATCTCAGCCTGAAGCGTCCGCTTGCCCTGTTCGCTGTCGCTGTCTTGGGTCTGGGCGCCGCCGCTGCCGCTTACACGCAGGTCGGAAAGATCTTCATGCCAACGATGGATGAAGGGTCGGTGATCATGCAGACCGCAAAACTGCCATCGGTCAACCTGCATCGCAGCGTGGAAGCGGATCTCGCGGTTCAGAAAGCTCTGCTTGCAGATATTCCGGAGATTGAAAGCATCGTCGGCCGGGTTGGGTCTGATGAACTCGGGCTTGATCCCATGGGGCTGAACGAGTCCGACATGTTCGCTGTGCTCAAGCCGAAGAGCGAGTGGAGGACGCCGAGCAAGGCGCGGATAATCGATGAAATGCGCAAGACGATGGAAACGCTACCGGGCATTGAACCCGCGTTCACCCAACCCATAGAAATGCGCACCTCGGAAATGCTGACAGGCGCCCGTGGCGATCTCGCAGTCAAGATTTTCGGTCCTGACCTTCCTACGCTCGCCGATCTGGCAGGTCGGATTCAGACAACGATCCAGACCGTGTCGGGCGCCACGGAAGTCTTTACCCTTTCAAATGACACAACAGACTTCATGCAGCTCAACATGGACCGGTTGGCCATCGGCGCGAGCGGGCTCAGCATCTCAGAGACTGAAGACGAGCTTCGCGCGATGCTCGAGGGTATCAGCGCCGGGACGGTGATCGAGCCCGGCCGCCGCACGTCAATCGTCGTGCGTGGAGACAGCGCGTTACGGGAATCCCCTGAGAGATTTGCCGACGTTCCCATGGCTGCGGGCGGAGGCTCCATTCACGTGGGAGACATCGCTGAGATCAGACGTGAGCCCGGTGCGGTGAAGATCGAACGTGAGAACGCATCGCGATTTGCTCTCGTGCAGGCTTTCGTCGATGGACGAGATCTTGTCGGCTTTGTCGAAGATGCTCAGTCGGCAGTCGCCGCACAAGTCGTCCTACCACCTGGCTATCGACTAGAATGGGGCGGTGAGTTCGAGAATCAGCGTCGCGCATCAGAGCGGCTCGGCATTGTAGTCCCGATCGCGCTGGCGATGATCTTTGTCGTGCTTTTTGTGACCCTCCGATCCATACGTCAATCGATCCTGATCTTCGCAAACGTTCCGTTGGCGCTCATCGGTGGTATTCTCGCGCTCTACATATCCGGACAATACTTCTCGGTTCCAGCATCCATCGGCTTCATCGCTCTGCTGGGTATCGCGGTACTGAATGGCCTCGTGCTGGTGAGCTACTTCAACCAATTGCTGGCAGCCGGCTGCACTGTGGATGAGGCCGTACGCACCGGCTCGATACGACGGCTCCGACCAGTATTGATGACCGCAACGATCGCGGCCTTCGGCCTCGTTCCTCTGCTCTTCGCCGATGGCCCTGGGTCCGAGATCCAGAAGCCACTCGCGATCGTGGTGATCGGTGGTTTGGTTTCATCGACAGTCCTTACCCTGCTCCTGCTTCCCGTTCTTTTCCGTCGCTACGGCGTTTCGCCCGGCTCGACGCGCACCAGTCAGAAGGCTGCGACATGGTCACCGATCTCTGCAGATTGACGCTGGTCTACCCGCCGGCATCCGAACCGCCGCTGCTGGCGCTCATGCTGGCAATGGATCCGCCTCTACCGGGCTTCACGACATGGCGCGGCTCCGGACACGGCATCAGCTTTGAAAGCGCCACGCATGGCGAGCGCGTAAGCGGTCAGGTGGCGCGTGCGATCCTGACGTCCATCATGTCGCGGGAGACTATCGACCGTGTCCTGGAGACCGTTCGCGAACAGGCTCCCATCCCTCATCTCACCTACTGGATTGAACCCGTTCTTTCTGCAGGGCGCCTGACATGAACTTTCCGACGCTTTGCTCGATCGCCGGCCTTGTCTGCCTCGCACCGATAGCCGTCGCTCAAGAGTTCCTTCCGCCCGCCGAGATCGCGGATCAAGTTCTTTCGAACCACCCAGAGGTTGTGGCTGCCAAGGCACGCGCGATCGGTTCCTATGCTGAAGCGAGGCGTCTTGCGGAAGGTCCTTACGAATGGACGTTTTCGGGAAGCTACTTGCAGCGTTCGGTCTCCGGCGTGGGAGAATTTGGCGAGTATGATCTCGGCGTGACGAGGGGCTTCCGCCTTCCGGGGAAGTCCGACATCGACAGCAGGATTGGCCAGTACGGCGTGTCTGCGGCGGAGAACGCGGCTGAAGATGCGCGCCATCAGGCCGCGTTGCTGCTCATGGGCGCGTGGTTGGAGTGGCTGTCAGCTCGGGAGATCGACGCCATCAATGATGAGCAGCTGGCCAGTTTCGAGAGAGAACTCGACGCCGTGGAGCGGCGGCTTTTAATCGACGATGCAGCAGCCATTGATGTCGAGATGGCACGTGCCGCGCTCGCCGAAGCAAGAGCAGCCTCTGCCCGGAGCCGTGGGCATGTCACCCGGAAACTTGCGACACTAACAGCCTGGTTTCCTGATCTTCCACTTCCGACTAGTCCCGGTCTCATCACATCGCCTCAATTGCCTCAGGATCTGGACAGGCTACGTCAGGCGGTCGTCGAGAACAGCCACGAAATCGGCTATGTCGAGGACCTCGCGCTAAAGGCTAGAGCCATAGCCGATCAGGCCCAGGCAGACCGAACTCCCGACCCACAGCTGGGCCTGCGTGTTTTCAGCGAACGCGATGGCGATGAAACTGGTGTCGGGGTTACCTTCTCGATTCCGATTGGCGGCGGCGCGCGGGAAGCAATCGCCCATGAGCAGCAGGCCGCAGCGTCAGCGGCGCGACAGATGGCGATCCGCGTACGCCGCGAGATCGCCGATATCGCAGCGGGCGACGCCATCCAGGCCACATCCGAGTATGAAGCCTGGCAGTCGGCGCAGTTGGGTCTGGACGAGAGCACCCGCATCGTACAACGCCTGCGCGATGGCTATGCCATTGGCGCCTCCAGCCTGATCGATCTACTCACTGCCGAACGTCGCTACCTCGGCGCTCGCATGCTCGAACAGGAAGCCCGCACACGAGCCCACTTCGCAATCCTCAAGCTTCAGATCGACTCCCATGAGATGTGGCTGGACTGAGCAGGCCTCTATGTCGCCTTAACTCGACAACCGGCGCTGACAAAGCAAATCCAAATGACCCGCCTCGGCTCCGGCTGCCCTGAGCGGCCGGCAAGGCGCTGAAGAGCAAAAGGCCGAAGGCTACTAACCAAAACGCACAGTGCCGATCATGCTTGGCCGGCCATGCCCATTACCTTTGACCTGCATCAGCCCAGTTCATCTGTGACTGGCGATACTTGAAGAGTGTGAATTGCGTCACCAGTCGCGTGGCGACTGAATTTGCCGCATGTAATTTGTCGCAAGGCTATATTAGATTGTGCGCATGAATCGGAGGTCTGAACAGGGACGCATGATGCTTCGCACGCTTGCGATCCTGCTGATTGCCGGGGTCGCGCTTTTGCGCGGCGTAATTCCAAGTGGCTTCATGCTCGCGTCCGCCGAAACGCCGGGCGGACGATTTGTCGTCATGGAGCTATGCGACGCGCATCAACAGCCTGCCGAAGCGATCGACCTCGATACAGGCCGTACGATCCCCCTCGCAGATATTGAGAATAGCAAGCGGTCCACTCAAAGCCAGTCGCATGCGCCCTGCTTCTTTGCGTCTGCGCCATTTCTGGTAGCTGCGGCGACTGCCGACGTCCCAAGTGAGTTCGTCGAAGGTGACGCAGAGGGCCAGATAGAAATTGCCTCAGGCATCAGTCCAGCGCCTGCCTCTCCACTCCCTCCTGCGACCGGTCCGCCCGCCGCGATCTGAACGCCAACTGGAACGCTTCAGACATTGGAAGCGCGGCGCCTTCGGCGACCCGCGCGGGAGACAAACATATGAGACTTGCTTACCTCGCCGGCGTGGCGACACTCGCCATAGGTGCGCCAGCTTTCGCCCAGCCCGCCACCAACGGTGACCCTCTCAAAGACGTCGTAGTTGTTACAGCCGTCCGACAAGAGGCCGCAACCACGGCAACGGCCCGGCCTGACCAACAGCCCGTTGAAGGACCTGACGTGACTCAGTTGCTGTCCAGGGTCCCAGGCGCCGCCCGCGTAGGGAATGGCGCGTTGTCAGGCCAGGCACAGTACCGCGGCGTGTTCGGTGACAGGCTGAACCTGAGGGTCGATGGACAGAGCTTTGCCTCGGGCGGCCCAAACCTGATGGACCCGACCTTCCACTACGCGCCGACAACGCTTGTCGCCGAGCTGGTGATCGATCGCGGCGTCAGCCCCGTCAGCGATGGGCCTGGCCTTGCGGGCGGGATGGACGCAGTCTTCAAACGGATCGACTTTACGGCGAGTTCGGATCCGCGCGTTGGCTATGACATCACCACCGATGCACGCAGTATCGACGATAGCACGTCCTTCGGCGGAGTGATTGGGGCCTCGAACGACACCTGGCGGATCAACGCTCTCGGCTCCTACGAGAGTGGAAATGACACCCGCTTTCCGGGTGGCACGATTGCCGCCTCCTCGTTCGAGCGCGGCGTCTACGGTGTGTCCGCAGGCGCACGAGCTGGCGAACACGAGTTCAGTCTGGACCTGCGTCGCCAGAACACAGGGCCGTCGGGCAATCCACCCTTCCCGATGGACATGATTTACTTCGATACCGACTTCGCAAAGGCTGGGTACAAAGGGTCATGGGGCGACCTCGATCTTGCAGCCTCGCTCGGCTACGCGGACGTGGCCCACCTGATGGATAACTATACGCTGCGGCCCTCGCCGGTCGCCGCCCAGCAGCGCGATGTGTTTGCCACCGCAACAACCCGCAGCGCGTCCGTCACTGCAGCGCTTCCGGCTCTGGGCGGCGAGGCCAGCGTCGGCGTCGACGGTGAGGACATTGATCGTAACGTGACGATCACAAATCCGACTAACGCCGCGTTCTTCGTTCATAGCCTCCCAGACATCCAGCAGCAGAGACAGGGACTGTTCCTGGAATGGCGCGGCGAGATTGGCGGGCTACAGACCCAACTCGGCGCACGCGCTGATCGCCATGAGGCGAGCGCAGGGGTTGCATCGATCGGCGCCGGCCTTCCGCCAGCTGCGACAACCCTTCTGAATACATTCAATTCCAGTGACCGCTCGCTCGACGATACGACCACTGATCTCGTGGCCCGGTTCTGGACGATGGAGGCCAACGACCTGGTCTGGCGGTTTACGCTGGCCCGCAAGCAGAAGGTTCCCGGACATGTCGAACGCTTCCTCTGGCTGCCAAGCAACACGAGCGGCGGCCTTGCAGATGGAAACATCTATGTAGGAGCCCGAGACCTGAGACCGGAGACTGCATGGATTGCCGAGGCCGGGTTCGACCATAGGTCCGCAACCGGGTACCTTCGTCCAACGGTGTTCGTTCGCCAGATCGACGATTATGTTCAGGGCGTGGCGTTTGATAGCACCCCTGGCGTCATTGATACGCCGCAGGAGATGATCGCGAACGGCAGCGGCGACCCCACTCCCCTGCGCTTCGCGAATGTCGACGCCTTGCTCTACGGCCTTGATCTTGACGCGGGCGTTGTACTTGACGCGTTTTGGCGCATCGACGCGGTGCTAAGCATTGTCCACGGCGAGCGTCGCGACATTGATGACTATCTCTACCGTGTTGCTCCTCCAAGTCTGACCGCTGGATTGACCTATGAGCCAGGCGTCTGGTCAGCGACTTTCGAAGCCAGGGCCGTGGCGGAACAAAAGAATGTGTCGACCACAAACTCCGAAGCGCCATCAGCAGGTTACATAGTTCTGAACGCATTCGGGTCGTGGACAGTCCGCGATGGGGTCAAACTATCGGCAGGCGTCGAGAACCTGCTTGATCACAAGTACGAGGACCACCTCGCCGGCTACAACCGGATCAGTGGATCAGACGTTGCACTTGGATCGCGCCTAC
>ERZ795056.2792-NODE-2792-length-19129-cov-58.118119_pt1 | contig 19129 bp, 17 predicted proteins | sample MGYA00375140_ERZ795056 | MGnify/ENA primary metagenome ERZ795056 (study PRJEB30185, sample SAMN05720227) | activated sludge metagenome | isolation source: Anaerobic digester | place: USA | collected 2015-03-09 ... | reverse complement strand
TGAAGCTCTGGTTCTCCGATACGTCGGCAGCGAGGCGTTTCGCCGCGGAACAGGGTGGGCAGGCCGTGCGCGTCGGCGTGCAGGCCGTCGTCCTTCCTGCGGCGCCACCCGACGCCGCCGAGGCGGGGCAAGCACCAGGGCCGACACCGTTGTCCGGTGCCTGATGCTGACGGGCGTTCCCGCGCAGCGGGGCGCCCCAGGCATGGCGAGGCATACCCGCCGGCGACGGCGGTGAATGCCGTTCTCATGCTGGCCTCCCGCCAGGATGTTGTGCAGAATCCAGCTTCTCCGGTGAAGATGCCTGATCTGTCCGGCGCTTACGGAGCCAGCGGCCATCCCGGGCGGGATGGCCTCCAGCAACCGCACCCCATTGAAAGCCGATGCACAAGAAATCCGCACTCATCCCCCTCTACCATGCGCTTGCAGTGGTCGGATTGCTGGCCACCTGGTACTACAACGGCCAGTACATTCTGGGCGGAGGGGGTCTGGCGCCCGCCGAGTTCTTTGGAGCCGCGTTTGCCAACGTCCTTACGACGGCCATCACCATCGACGTCTACCTCTCGGCGGTCACGTTCTCCGTGTGGGTCGTCGTCGATGCACGGCGCAACGGCCTGAAGCGGCCCTGGCTTTACCTGGCCCTCTGTTTCCTTGTGGGCCTGGCCATTGCCCTTCCGCTTTATCTTGCGCACCGCGAACGCGCCCTTGGCATGAACGAAGGCTGGGCCTGACCGGCCCGGGGTGATCCTCGCCCCGGGGCAAGCGCCGAGGACGGGTTGGCGAGTGGGCAGGTTCTGGCTAGCCGATCGTTCCCGGTTTGTTGCCCAGCATGGCGCGCAGGTTGGCGATGCGGGCCCTGGCGTCTTCCTTGGTCACCGGTTCGGCAGATTTGCGGTCGTTGCGCCGTATGCCTTCTGCGCCCATCTCGTCGATGAAGCGGGACGGGTCGCAGGTGCGCACCTCGCGGCCTGCCTTGCGGCGTTCGCAGTAGCTGATGGTCAGGCTGCGCTGGGCGCGGGTGATGCCCACGTACATCAGGCGGCGCTCTTCCTCGATCTTGTCTTCGTCGATGGACGATTGGTGGGGCAGCAGGCCTTCTTCAACGCCCACCAGGAAGACGTGCTTGAACTCCAGGCCCTTGGAGGCGTGCAGGGTCGCGAGCTGGACCTGGTCGAGCTCTTCGTCGTCCTTGTCGAGCATGGTGATCAGGCTGATGGTCTGGATCATGTCCGACAGGGTCTTGCCGTCTTCCTCGCCCTTGCGGCCCAGCCAGCCGGTGAAGTCACCCACGTTGCTCCATTTCGTCTCGGCTTCGCGGGGTTCGCAGCTTTCGTACAGCCAGGCCTCGTAGTTGATGGCCTTCAGCATGTCGTTGATGACCTGCCCGGCGGGCTCCCGCGGGGCGCGGTGGGCGATGCGGTTGATGAAGTGGCAGAACTCGCGCAGGCTCTCCAACTGGCGCGCGGCCACGTGCTCGGCGGCGCCTTCCTCGAAGACCGCGGTGAACAGGCTGATGTGGCGGTTGGCGGCGTAGTGGCCCAGGGCTTCGATGGTGGCCGGGCCAATGCCCCGGCGCGGCACGGTGATGCTGCGGATGAAGGCCAGGTCGTCATCCTCGTTGGCGATCAGGCGCAGGTAGGCGCACAGGTCCTTGATCTCGGCGTTCTCGAAGAAGCTGCGCCCGCCGGAGATGGCGTAGGGGATCTTGTGGTTGCGTAGCTGCTGCTCGAACAGGCGGGCCTGGTGGTTGCCCCGGTAGAGGATGGCGTAGTCCTTGAAATGGGTGCGGTGCTCGAACTTGTGGGCGGAGATCTTCATCACCACCGATTCGGCTTCGTGCTCAGGGGTCTGGCAGGCCACCACGGTCACCGGCTCGCCGGCGCCGTGCTCGGACCACAGCTTCTTCTCGAAGAGCTTCTCGTTGTTGGCGATGACCGTGTTGGCCGCGTGCAGGATGCGGGTGGTGGAGCGGTAGTTCTGCTCCAGCTTGATGACCTTGAGCCTGGGGTAGTCCACCGGTAGCTGGCGCAGGTTCTCCACGTCGGCGCCGCGCCAGGCGTAGATGGCCTGGTCGTCGTCGCCCACGGCGGTGAAGGCGCCGCGCACGCCGGCCAGCAGCTTGAGCAGGCGGTATTGGGCGCGGTTGGTGTCCTGGTATTCGTCCACCAGCAGGTAGCGCAGCTTGTTCTGCCAGCGCTCGCGCACCTCGGGGTGTTCGTCGAAGAGCTTCACCGGCAGGCGGATGAGGTCGTCAAAATCGACGCCATGGTAGGCGCGCAGGGTCTTGTCGTACTCCTGGTAGAGCAGCGCAGCCGACGAGGAGATCTCGTCATTGGCCAGGTGGGCGGCTTCGTTGGGCTCGATGAGGGCGTTCTTCCAGCTGGAGATCTGCCACTGCAGGGCCTTGGCCCGGTTCTTGTCGGTGTTGCCAGTCATCTCGGCAATGATCTGGGTGGTGTCCGACGCGTCGAGGATGGAGAACTGGGGCTTGAGGCCGAGCAGCTTGCTCTCCTGACGCACGATGCGCACCCCGAGGGCATGGAAGGTGCACACCGTCAGCCCCTTGGTGGCGCGGCCGCCCATGAGCTTGTTGATGCGCTCCAGCATCTCCTTGGCCGCCTTGTTGGTAAAGGTGATGGCGGCGATGTTGTGGGGGTTGAAGCCGCACTCGGTGATCAGGTAGGCGATCTTCTGGGTGATCACTCGCGTCTTGCCCGACCCGGCGCCGGCCAGCACCAGGCTGGGGCCGTCCAGGTAGTGGATGGCTTCGCGTTGGGGCGCGTTGAGGAGCAGGGCAGACATGGGGGTGTGCATCGGGTGAAGCGGGAGGGCATTCTACCGCGCCCGCCGCAGGGGGCGACTTCCTTCGGCCGTTGGCCGGGGGCCGCGTTCAGCGCGGAGGCGGAAGCTGATCGGCGAAGGCGGCGGCCGGCATGGGGCGGCCGAAGTAGTAGCCCTGGGCGTAGTCGCAGCCGAGCAGGCGCAGGTCGTGGGCGATGTCGGCGGTCTCCACGCCTTCGGCGAGCACGGCGATCTTGAGACTCTTGGCCATCTGGATCACCGCCCGCACGATGGCGCCGGCATCCGGATCGGTGGGCAGGTCGCGGACGAAGGACTGGTCGATCTTGAGCTTTTCGACGGCAAAGCGGCGCAGGTAGGCAAGGCTGGAATAGCCGGTGCCGAAGTCGTCAATGGCCAGACGCAGGCCCATGGCATGGAGCTGGCGCACCGTGGCGAGGACCTGCTCGGTGTCCTTGACCAGCACGTTCTCGGTGATTTCGAGTTCGATCAGGGCGGGGTTGGCGCCGCTGTCGGCCAGGGCCAGGCGCACGGTCTCCACCAGGTTGCCACGGGCGAACTGGAGAGGGGAGAGGTTGACGGCGAGAACCAGGTCGCGGTGTCCGGCGTCCTGCCAGGCGCGGGCCTGGCGACAGGCTTCGCGCAGTACCCATTCGCCGATTTCGACGATCAGGCCGCTGTCTTCGGCAACGGGAATGAAGACGCCGGGGGGCTGCATGCCCAGCTCGGGGCAGTTCCAGCGGATCAGGGCTTCGGCGCCGACGATCGCGTTGTTGCCCAGGTCGATCAGGGGCTGGTAGTGGAGGACGAATTCGTTCCGCTCAAGGGCGCGGCGCAGACGGTTCTGGATGTCGAGACGGTGCACCGCATCTTCGTTCATCTGCTGGGAGTAGAAGCGGAAGGTGTTGCGGCCGGCTTCCTTGGCGTTGTACATGGCCGCGTCCGCGTTGCGGATGAGGGTGTCGAAATCCGTTCCATCCTCCGGGTACACGGCCAGGCCGACGGAGCAGGACAGGCTCATCTCCTGGCCGGCGAGGGCGCAGGGGCGGGCCAGGGTGTGCATGATCTTCTCGACGATGGGGGCGATGTCGTCGCTGTCGCGGATGTCGGTGAGCAGGACCAGGAACTCGTCACCCCCCTGCCGGCTGACCGTGTCGGTGTCGCGGGTGGTGCTGCGCAGGCGGTCGGCGAAGGTCTGCAGCAGGGCGTCGCCTGCCGGGTGGCCGAGGCTGTCGTTGATGTGCTTGAAGTGGTCCAGGTCGAGCAGCAGCAGGGCAACGCGGGTCTCGGCCCGCACCGCATGGGCGAAGGCCTGTTCGGCCCGGTCGCGGAGCAGGAAGCGGTTGGGCAGGCGGGTGAGCAGGTCGTGGCGGGCGAGGAATTCGGCGCGTTCCTCGGCGGCCTTGCGGTCGGTGAGGTCGGAGAGCATCGCCACGTAGTGGAGGATGCGCTGATCATCGTCGCGGACGGTGGAGATGGACAACCATTGGGGAAAGATCGCCCCGTTGCGGCGGCGGTTCCAGGCTTCGCCGTTCCAGTGGTCGGTGTGGGCAAGCTCGTTGAGCAAGGCGTCGAGGAAGCCGGGGGCATGGTGGCCGGGGTCGATCAGCGCCGCTTCGGTGCCGATGACCTCTTCGGCGGCGTAGCCCGTGAGGCCGGTGTATGCCCGGTTGACCGAAATGACCCGGCGTTCGCCATCGGTGATCAGGATGGCGTCGCGGCTTTCACTGAACACCGTGGCCGCGAGCTGGAGCTGGCTGTGCTGGCGTCGAGTGGCGCTGATATCGCGGGAGGTGCCTTCGACGCCAACGGGTTTGCCATCCGCGTCGCGCAGGTAGTTGGCGTTGGTGGACAGCCACACTTCGCGCCCATCCTTGTGGCGCAGACTGTATTCATAGCCGTGCAGGCGGCCGCCGGAGGCGGCAAGGGCGTTCATGAAGGCGTCGCGGGTGGCATGGCCCCCCACGTAGAGGTCGGCGGCAAGGGTGCCGATGAGCTCATCGGGGCGATAGCCGAGCAGTTGCTGGATCGATGGGGACAGGCGCAGCAGACGGCCGGAGGCGTCGGTGCGGTAGTAGGTGTCCTGCAGGTTGTCGAGGATGGCGCGCAGCTCGGCTTCGTGGGGCGCCGCGAGGGCTTCGACGGCGCGCAGGTCGGTGATGAAACCGGCGGAGCCGCTGACCGTGCCGTCGGCTTCGTTGTAGAGGGTGATGGTGCTGATCAGGGTGGGGATGACGCTGCCGTCCCGGTGCATGAGTTCGAGGCGGTAGTTGCGTCGATCACTGCTGGCGATGCGCTCGATCTGGCGGCGCAGCAGGCCCCGGCTTCCCGCGTGGACGAAATCGGTGGTGTGGCGTCCGATGAGATCACGAAGGTTGTGACCCAGCAGCCTGGCCAGGGTGTCGTCGGCGGCAACAAAGCAACCCCGCGCGTCGGTAACGAAACAGCCGTCCGTTGTCCGGGCGATGAGCTCGCTGTGTACCCTGTCCCGATCAGGGGTCGGCGGCCCGAGCGGGGGGTGGAAGGGGAGTGGCAGGTCCATGATCGGGGAATGAGGATTTCCCCGAATATCGGCATGGCCTGCCAAAACTTGAAACGATCGCCCCGGGTGAGCGGGGCGGCGGTCTCTCAGGCGGCAAGCCCGAGGCGTTGGCACAGGGCGAGGGTCGGCCCCGCCTGGTTCATGCTGTAGAAATGCAGGCCGGGTGCCCCTTCGGCGATCAATCTCTCGCAGAGTTCGGAGACCACGTCGAGACCGAAGGCCTTGATGGCGTCACTGTCGTCGCCGAAGGCTTCGAACTTGCGCCGCATCCAGCGCGGGATCTCGGCGCCACAGGCATCGGAGAAGCGCGCCAGCTTGGAGAAGGACACGATGGGCATGATGCCCGGCACGATGGGCACGCCGATGCCCAAGGCGGAGCACTCATCACGGAAATGCAGGTAGGCATCCAGGTTGTAGAAGTACTGGGTGATGGCCGAGTCGGCGCCGGCGTCCACCTTGCGCTTGAAGGCCAGCAGGTCGTCCCGGGGGCTGCGGGCCTGGGGGTGGTATTCCGGGTAGGCCGCCACTTCGATGTGGAAGTGATCACCCGTTTCCGCGCGGATGAACTCCACCAGCTCGTTGGCAAAGCGCAGTTCGCCGGCAAAACCCACGCCGGAGGGCAGATCACCGCGCAGGGCGACGATGCGGCGGATGCCGCTGCTCTGGTAGCGCTGCAGGATCTCGCGGATGTGCGCGCGGGTGGAACCGATGCAGGACAGGTGCGGCGCCGCCTGGTGACCTTCGTGCTGGATCTCGGATACCGCTTCGAAGGTGCGTTCCTGGGTGGAGCCGCCGGCCCCGAAAGTGACCGAGAAGAACTCGGGCTTGAGCACGGCCAGCTTGCTGCGCACGACTTTGAGCTTGTCGGCGCCCTCGGTCGTCTGGGGCGGAAAGAATTCGATGGAGATGGGGGTCTTGGTGGACACGGTGGTTCCTCGCAGGCCCGCCGGCAGGGCATGCCGGGCGGGCGTGGATCACGGCGGCGGGGCGGGGGCGAGCCCGCCGGCAGCCGGGCTCAGTAGCGGTAGTGCTCGGCCTTGTAGGGGCCTTGCTTGGGTACGCCGATGTAGGCGGCCTGCTCGTCGGTCAGCTCGGTGAGCTGGGCGTTGAGCTTCTTGAGCTGCAGGCGCGCCACCTTCTCGTCCAGGTGCTTGGGCAGCGTGTAGACGCCCACCGGGTAGTCGGCGGTACGGGTGAAGAGCTCGATCTGGGCGATGGTCTGGTTGGCGAAGGAGCTGGACATCACGTAGGACGGATGGCCGGTGCCGCAGCCCAGGTTAACGAGGCGCCCCTTGGCCAGCAGGATGATGCGCTTGCCGTCCGGGAAGATGACGTGGTCCACCTGGGGCTTGATCTCTTCCCACTGGTACTTCTCGATGGAGGCGACGTCGATCTCGTTGTCGAAGTGACCGATGTTGCAGACGATGGCCTGGTCTTTCATGGCGGCCATGTGGTCGTGGGTGATGACGTGGAAGTTGCCGGTGGTGGTGACGAAGATGTCGGCCAGGCTGGCGGCGTATTCCATGGTGACCACGCGGTAGCCTTCCATGGCGGCCTGCAGGGCGCAGATGGGGTCGATCTCGGTGACCCACACCTGGGCCGACAGGGCGCGCAGGGCCTGGGCGGAGCCCTTGCCCACGTCGCCGTAGCCGCACACCACGGCGACCTTGCCGGCAATCATCACGTCGGTGGCACGCTTGATGCCGTCCACCAGGGATTCGCGGCAGCCGTAGAGGTTGTCGAACTTGGACTTGGTGACCGAGTCGTTCACGTTGATGGCCGGGAAGCGCAGCTCGCCGCGCTGATGCATCTGGTACAGGCGATGCACGCCGGTGGTGGTTTCTTCGGTCACGCCCTTGATGGCGGCCAGGCGCACGGAGTACCAGGTCGGGTCCACGGCCAGCTTGGCCTTGATGGCGGCAAAGAGAATGGTCTCCTCTTCCGAGGACGGCTTGGCAATGACCGACAGATCCTTCTCGGCGCGGGCGCCCAGGTGCAGCAGCAGGGTCGCGTCGCCGCCGTCGTCGAGGATCATGTTGGAGAAACCGCCGTCGGCCCACTCGAAGATGCGGTGGGTGTAGTCCCAGTAGTCCACCAGCGTCTCGCCCTTCACGGCGAACACCGGGATGCCCTGGGCAGCGATGGCCGCGGCGGCGTGGTCCTGGGTGCTGAAGATGTTGCACGAGGCCCAGCGCACTTCGGCGCCGAGGGCGGTCAGCGTCTCGATCAGCACGGCGGTCTGGATGGTCATGTGCAGGGAGCCGGTGATGCGCGCGCCCTTGAGGGGTTGGGCCGCGGCGAACTCGTCGCGGATGGCCATCAGGCCCGGCATTTCGGTTTCGGCGATCCGGATCTCCTTGCGGCCCCAGTCGGCCAGGGCGAGATCGGCAATGACAAAATCGGTGAACTTTTCAGCCACAGTGTTCATGAGAACTCCTCGAACGTGTGGCCGGGAAGGGACTACGGGTGGCGGTACGTTGATGGCTCACCACGTCTCCCCGTGCCCGGCACGGGTTTGCAAACAAAGCATGGACGGGTGAGCGCGGTTGCTGGTGCCGACGGCGATGGGCTGCCACGGACACTGACATCGAGCCTGGGACTGCGGGCATTGCACCCGGCGGTCTTGCAGCGCTCCTCGAATCAAGGTCGGGGATTATAGCGGATAGGAGTGCGGCATCTTTAGAAAGTTGCGCGAATATTTGCCCTGATCTCCTCTGCCCTTGCGCTCTCGAACATGCAAGCTGCAGCGGGGGGAGGCCAGCACGACGCCTAGGGGGCGCGCGCCGCGTCGAGCACCTTGCCGAAGGTCTCCGCATTCTGGAAGCCCACCACGCGGAGGTTCTTGCGTTCGGCGCCGGTGGCGTCGAAGAAGATGATGCCCGGCGGGCCGAAGAGCTTGAAGCGCTTGAGCAGGGCCTTGTCGGCCTCGGAGTTGGCGGTGACGTCGGCCTGGATCAGCTGGAAGCCTTCCAGCCGGCGGGCCACGGCCGGGTCGGCGAAGGTGAAGCGCTCCATCTCCTTGCAGGAGATGCACCAGTCGGCATAGAAATCGAGCATCACCGGGCGGGTGGCCGTCTTGAGGATCTGGTCGAGTTCTTCCACCGAGGCGACACGCTGGAACTTCGTTTCGGCGGCGGCCGGTGCGCTGGCGGCCTGGGCACGCAGGACGGCCAGGGGTTGCAGCGGGTCGCGGGAGCCGGCCAGGGCACCGATGAAGAGGGCTGCGCCGGCCAGCAGGGCGATCACGCCGAAGCCCTTCCAGAAACGCTGCCAGCCGCTGGCGTGGGTGGGCAGGGGGTCGAGGGCGTGCAGGTAGATGGCCGAGAACACCAGCAGGCCGGCCCAGGCCAGCATGGGCACGATGCTCGGCAGCACCGGGGTGAGCAGCCAGATGGCGACGCCCAGCAGCATCACACCGAAGGCACGCTTGACGCCTTCCATCCACGGGCCTGGCTTGGGCAGGGCGCTGCGGGCGAGCACGCCGACGAGGATCAGGGGTGCGCCCATGCCCAGGGCCATGGTGAACAGGGCCGCGCCACCCAGTACGGCGTTGCCGGTCTGGGCGATGTACAGCAGGGCGCCGGCCAGGGGCGCGGCCACGCAGGGGCCGACGATGAGGGCCGACAGGGCGCCCATGGCGATGACGCCGCCGGGGGAGCCGCCCTTCTGGTGGTTGGCGTTGTCGGACAGGCGGCTCTGCAGGGCAGTGGGCAACTGCAGCTCGTAGAAGCCGAACATGGACAGGGCCAGCACCACGAAGACCAGGGCAAAGGCGCCCAGCACCCAGGGGTTCTGCAGGGCCGCCGACAGCAGGGTGCCGGACAGGCCGGCGGCCACGCCGGCCGCTGCGTAGGTGAGGGCCATGCCCAGCACGTAGAGGGACGACAGGCCGAAGGCGCGGCCTCTGGAGATGGCATGGCCGTGGCCGACGATGATCCCGGACAGGATGGGGATCATGGGGAAGACGCAGGGGGTGAAGGTGAGGAGCAGCCCGAAGCCGAAGAAGGTGGCCAGGATGACGGCGGTGCCGCTGCCGTCAAGCAGGCGCGCAATGCGCCCGGATTCGTCGTGCTCGGCGGCGGGGGCGGCGCTGCGGGTCGGGCTGTCGCCGCTGCCCAGGGCGCGGGCCAGGAAGCCCCCCGTGCCGCTGCCCGCACTGGCCAGGGCCACGCTGACGGTGGTGGTCTGGGGCGGGTAGCAGATGCCGATGTCTGCGCAGCCCTGGCTGGTGAGCTGGAGGTCGAAGGGCGGCTGGCCGGCGCTCACCGGCAGGGTGAACACCAGTTCCTTGCGGTAGATCTCCACTTCGCCAAAGGCGTCGTCCTTCTTGGGTTTGCCCGGGGGCAGGGCCGGCTCGCCGAATTCGATGCCGGCAGCGGCAAACTGGAAGCGATGACGGTACAGGTAGTAGCCGTCGGCCACCTGGAAGCGTACTTCCACGGTCTTGTCGTCAAGGGCGCGGGCCGAGGCGCGGAAGGCCTGCTCGGCGGGAAGGGGCTCCTGGGCATGGGCCAGCAGGCTGCACAGGGACAGCAGCAGCGCGAAAAGGAGGATGGGGAGTCGGAAGGTGGGGAGTCGGTTCATTGCCGGCAGTTCGGGGGACGGCCCGGGCGCTGCGCCCGGAGGGGTCAGGATTCGGTGGTCAAAGGGGGTGTTCCAGGGTCTCGTTGCCGATCCACGCCAGGTAGGCGGGCAGACCCTTGTGGAGTGGGATCGCGATGATCTCGGGAAGTTCGTAGGGGTGGGCCTCGGTCAGGGCCGCCTGCAGGGCCGGGTAGCGCAGCAGGGTGGTCTTGATCAGCATGGGGACTTCGCTGGCGCGCTCGATCTGGTCTTGCCAGCGATAGATCGAGGTGCACGGGGCGAGGATATTTACACAGGCGGCCAGGCGCTGCTCCACCAGCAGGCGGGCGACGCGGGCGGCGGTGTCGGCGTCGGGAAGATTGGTGAGGACGAGCAGGGCTTCTTCGGGCGTTGTCATGGCTTACTTGAGCAGGCGGCGGCGGGTAAGGCCCAGGGCCAGCCAGAAGGCCAGCACCGTGATGAGGGCGAGCACACCCAGGTGCAGGCCGATGTGGGCCGGCACCTGGCCGAGCAGAAGGGGGCGGATGAGGCTGACCGCATGGCTCAGGGGCAGCGCGGCGGCGATGGTCTGCACGCTGTCGGGAAGCTGGCCCTGGGGAAAGAACACGCCCGACAGCAGGGTCATCGGGGTGATGAAGAGGGTGAAGTAGTACATGAAGAAGTCGTAGCTCGGCGCCAGGGCGGTCATGATCAGGCCGAGGGCGGCAAAACACAGGCCGGTGAGGAAGACCACCGGGATGGCGGCCAGGGCCAGGGGCGAGGCGGTGAAGCCGAAGGCGGCGATCACCGCCAGGATGGCGACCCCGGCCAGACAGGACTTGGAGGCCGCCCATACCAGCTCGGCGGCCACGATGTCGTCGAGGGCGATGGGGGCGTTCATGATGGCCTCCCAGGTCTTCTGCACGTGCATGCGCGAGAAACCCGAGTACAGGGCCTCGAAGGTGGCGGCATTCATGGTGGAGTAGGCCAGGGTGCCGCCGGCCAGGAAGGCGATGTAGGAGACACCTTCGACTTCCGGCACCAACAGGCCGAGGCCGTAGCCCAGGCCGAGCATGTAGATCACCGGGTCGGCCAGGTTGCCGACGATGGAGGGCAGGGCCAGCTTCTTCCACACCAGGAAGTTGCGCCGCCATACGGCCACGAGGCGCAGGGACAGGCGCGGTGGGGCGAAATGGGCGGTGGCGGGGATCGGGGGGGCTTCACTCCTGGGCACCGGATTCCTCTGTTCTTGGGGGGCGGCGCAGCCAGGGAATGAAATCCCGGTCGGCGCCAAGGGCGTGGTGGTCCACCAGGTCGTAGGCGAGGAACTCGATCAACTTGGAGGTGGGCAGGGTGCCCAGGGCGCTCTGGCTGGAGAGGGCGTCGAGCTTCGCCGACAGAATGCGGTGGGCCTTGGCGTGCTGATCGCGACGGGGGTAGTCGATGGCCGTGAGGATGGCCTCCTCGTCGCGAAAGTGGCGGCTGGTGGCCTGCACAAGGGCGCGGATGGTGGCATGCAGGTCGGCCGGGGGGCCGGCCTCGCGGACCAGGGTGAGCAGGCGGTTGGCCAGTTCGAAGAGGTGATGGTGCTGGGCGTCGATGACGGGATCGCCCACGCAATGACCGTCTTCCCAGGTCAGGCGGTCGAGACGGTTGCGGTGCTTGATGTCGCGCTCGTTGAAGGCGCTTTCGGGCGCGGCGACGACCCGGTTGCGGCCGCTGCTCTTGGCCCGATAGAGGGCCTGGTCGGCCCGGGTGACCCAGCTATTCCAGTCTTCACCGGCAACGCACTCGGCTACGCCGAAGCTGGCGCTGAGCGGGCCGACCCGGTCGAAGGGGGCCTGGATGATGGCGCTGCGCAGCTTGTTGGCCAGGGTGAACGCCCCTGCCAGCGGAGTGCTGGGCAGGAGAATCACGAATTCCTCGCCGCCATAACGCCCGATCACGTCGAGATCGCGGCATTCACTGCTCAGGCGCACGGCGAACTCAACCAGCACCTGGTCACCCACCGGATGGCCGAAGGAGTCGTTGATGAGCTTGAAGTGGTCGATGTCGGCGATGATCAGGGAGATCGGGTGGCCGAAGCGGCGGAAGCGATGCATCTCGCTCAGGGACGCCTCTTCGAGGCGGCGGCGGGTCAGCAGACCGGTCAGGGGGTCGGTGATGGAGCGGGTCTCCATCTCCGCCAGGGCCTGGCGCAGGAGATCCTGGCGATTGTCACTGTCGGTGAGGTCGACCAGGCATACGAGGAGATGGCGGCCGTGCAGGCTGACCTCGGTGCGCATGTGGCGGGGATAGCCGTCGGCCCCATACATGTCGGACTCGATGCTTTCCCGCAGACTGCTGTCGGGCGGTGCTGGGGGGGCGGCAGGGCTGGCTGTCGATGCGGGAGGGCGGTGTACCCCCTGCCACCAGGCTGAAAAATCACCGTCGGGGCTGCCAAAAGTCTCGCGAAAGACCTCGTTGGCCGCGGTGAATCGCCCGCTGTCGGCGTCCACAAGGGCGAGGGCTACCGGCAGCCGGTTGAGGATCTCGGCGCAGTCCAGGGTGTCCGGGAGGGGGTAGAAGCCCTTTGGCATGGGTTCAGGATAGGCGGCCCGTTCCGGGCTGTCCATTGTGGCAGACCCTGCCTGGTGCACACGCCAGGTTTTTCCCGGGGGTCAATCCCGCAGCTCCCGGCCGGTGAGTTTCAGGAAGACGTCTTCCAGGTTGGCCGGCCGGTGCAGGGTGCGCAGGCCGGGCTGGCGGGCCAGATGGGCCAGCAGGGGGGCCGCATCGTCGGTATAGCAGAAGGCGGTTTCGCCACTGATCTCGCAGCGGCGGCTCAGGGCGCCAGCATGGGCGGCGGCCCACGCGGCGGCGCCGGAGCCGCCCGCGCTTTCCGCTTCCGTCCAGTCACCGAACACTTCGACCACCTGGGGTTCGATATGGGCGGCGATGACTTCCCGCGGGCTGCCCTGGGCGAGGATGCGGCCCGTGTCGAGAATGGCCAGGCGATGGGCCAGCCGCTCGGCCTCGTCCATGAAGTGCGTGGTCAGCAGGATGGTGGTGCCTTCGGCGGTGAGCCGGCGCAGGCGCTCCCAGATCAGATGGCGGGCTTGCGGGTCGAGGCCGGTGGTGGGTTCGTCGAGGACCAGCAGTTCGGGGCGATTGACCAATGCCCGGGCCAGGGTCAGGCGCCGCTTCATGCCGCCCGAGAGGGACTGGATGCGGGCCGTCTCCTTGCCCTCCAGGCCGGCAAAGGCGAGGAGTTCGGGCACCCGGGGGCGGATCTCGCGTTCGTGGATGCCGAAGTAGCCGGCGAAGACGATGAGATTTTCGGCGCAGGTGAAGTCCGGGTCGAGACTGTCCATCTGGGGCACCACGCCGACCCGGGCGCGGGCCTCGCGGGCCTGCCCGGGGACCGGCAGGCCGCACAGGCGGATACGCCCGGCACTGGCCTCCGTCAGGCCGAGGGCGCAGCGCAGGGTGGTGGTCTTGCCGGCACCGTTGGGGCCGAGCAGGGCAAAGCACTCACCCCGCTGCAGTTTCAGGTCGAGCCCGCCCACGACTTCGCGGGCGTCGGCACCGCGACCGTAGCGTTTGACGAGGCCGCTGATCTCGAGGGGCATCAGGCCGGCGGGGGCACGGTGGCAACGAAGGAGGGCCGGGCCATCAGGTCGGCGGCCCAGGCGGCGAGGGTGGGATGGGTGCTGCGCCAGTGGAGGTGGGCGAAGCGGAAATCCAGGTAGCCGAGCATGCATCCGACCGCAATGTCGCCAATGTTGATGCTGCTGCCCCCGAAGCCCTTGCGCTGTGCCAGACGTTCTTCCAGGGTGGCCAGACCGCGGTGGATCTTGGCGAGCTGGCGTTCGATGGCGGCCGCATCCTGCTGCTCCGGCGGACGGCGGCCTTCCAGGAAGGCGGCCACCGCCGCATCGGCGATGCCGTCGGCGAGGGCTTCGGTCTGGCGCACCGGCAGGCTGGCCGTGCGTTCGGCGGGCAGCAGGGGGATGCCGCCGAGGGTTTCGAGGTACAGGGCGATCACCGGGGAGTCGTACCACACCTCGCCGTCGTCGGCGACCAGGGCCGGTACCTTGCCAAGCGGGTTGTAGGAGGGGACGGTGGTTTCCGGCAGCCAGGGGATGTCCACCTCGAGGGTGAAGGGCAGGCCCTTTTCGGCGAGGGCGATGCGGATCTTGCGGGCGTAGGGGCTGGTAAGGGATACAACGAGTTTCATGGCAGGGGCTCCCAGGCGCGGTCAATGATGCTGCGGATGATGTGCAGTTTTCCGTGGAAGAAGTGGTCGGCGCCGGGCACCACCACCACCGGCAGCTCCTGGGGGTCGGCCCAGGCCAGCACGTTGGCGAGGGCGACCGTCTCGTCCTTCTCGCCGTGGATGATCAGGCTGTCCTTTGCCACCGGCAGGGTGGTGTAGCTGCGTGCGCCGGTGACCTGGCCGGCGGCGGTACCCACCAGCACGATGCGCCCGGCCGGCGTGACACCTTCGGCAAGGCGGGCGGCGACGCGGGTCTGCACGTAGGCGCCGAAGGAGAAGCCGCCCAGGGCCAGGGGCAGGCCGCCCCAGCGGCTCTGGGCCCAGCTGATCACGGAGAGCATGTCTTCGGTCTCGGCGATGCCATTGTCGTGCTCGCCGACGCTCTTGCCGACGCCACGGAAGTTGGGGCGCAGGGCCGCGTAGCCCAGGTCGCGGAACACCCGCGCCAGGGTGTGGGCGACCTTGTTGGTGTTGGCGCCGTGGAAGAGCGGGTGCGGGTGGCACACCAGGGCAATGCCGCGCACGTGGTCCGGCGTGTCGATGATCAGGTCGATGGGGCCGTCCGGGCCATTGATGAGGGCGTTCTCCGTGGCCATGGTCAGATCTTCAGACGTTCGACAATGCGGCCCTTCTGCAGGTGCTCGGCAATGATCTCGTCCACGTCGGCCTTGTCCACGAAGGTGTACCAGACGTTGTCCGGGTAGACCACCAGCACCGGGCCCTCGTCGCAGCGGTCGAGGCAGCCCGCCTTGTTGATGCGCACCTTGCCCTTGCCTTTCAGGCCGAGGGCGGCGATGCGGTCCTTGGCATAGGTCTGCAGTTCGATGGCGCCGTGGGCGGCGCAGCAGCCTTCACCTTCGGGGCGCTGGTTGCAGCAGAAAAAAACGTGGTGCTTGAAGTAGCTCATGGGGTCTCCGGGTTGGGGCGCCAAATCGGGTTCTGAATGTGTCCGCGATTATCAGTCAATCACCATTCCCGTTGGTGCCTTTCAGTGGTTGCGGAAACCGTCCCGCTGGCTGCTTGCGCCGAGCGCGCCCAGGTAGATGAAGGTGATGAAGGGCCAAAGGCTGGCGCTGAGCTGGGTGAGACCATGGAAATTGAGAAAGTTGCCCTGCCGGATCAGGGTCGCGTCGCTGGGCAGGAAGGGGTTGTCGGGAGCCAGGTTGACCAGGGCGGTACCCAGCAGCAGGGCCAGCCCGGCCAGCATGGTGTGGCTGCGTGCCGGCAGCAGCAGGCACAGACCGAGCAGGGCGGTGCCGGCGGCAAGGCCGATCTGTCCGCCGGGGGTGGCCCAGTGGAAAGGGTTGCCGGGGGAGAAAAACGCGGCGGCGGCCAGGGTCTTGGCCCCCAGGCCGAGGACCACCAGCAGTACCAGCGGCCAGGGGCTGAACTGGCGCATCATGCAGCGCAGGGTCAACCCCACCGCAACCAGCTGGGAGGCGGCAATGGCGGCTTCGACCTTCACGAAGCGCACCGGGTTGAATTGCAGGGGCGTGGGCAGATCGAACAGGCGTCGCAGGTCACCGCTGGCGAAGAGCAGGTTTTCCGGGGTCAGCAGGGTGAGCAACCACAGGCCCATCAATGTCAGCCCGATCTCACCGGGGTGGCCGGCCACGATGTTCTTGCGGCGCCAGCGGGTCAGGCCGCTGTGGGGGTCGAACAGGCCTCCGCCCCAGCGCCCGCCCGCCATTGCGCCGAGCAGGCCACCCAGGGTGTTGCAGCCCACATCCACATTGGAGGGTACCCGGCTGGGCAGGAAGTTCTGCAGGGTCTCCACCGACAGGCTGAGCAGGAAGGTAAGGAGCACGGCGAGCGCCACTGCGCCAGCGCGGGGCAGGCGCCCGGGCAGGGCCGAGACCAGGGCGAAGCTGAAAGGCACGATGCCGATCACGTTCACCGTCAGGTCCACCCAGGTGTAGTAGCGCGGCCACGGGGCCGACAGAAACTCGAAGACCGGTAGCCCCGGATCGCGCCACCCCGAGAAGGGGTGCAGACAGGCGTAAACGATCAGTACCCCGATGGCGGCGGCGAAATAGGCGGCAAGAGGGGAGCTGCGACGTTGAAGGGGCATGGGCTGGGGGAGTGGCGCGTCGCGGCCATTCTAGCCCGAGGATGAGGTGGGGCAAGGATCCGCGAGCCTGCCCCTGCCGGCGGTGGACAATTGGGGGTCAGTGCCCGCGGGCAAATAGCTGTCCGGCGAAAGGCAGCTTGAGGGCCGCGAGCCGGGTGGTCACGCTGTCCCAGTCCACCGCGTCGAGGGTGTTCTTGACCAGCAGACCCAGATCGGTTTCGCCTTCCATCAGGAGTCGCCGGCTGAAAAACAGGGTGTCCGGGTCTTCCTCCCGCAGGGCCAGCGCCAGGTAGTCGCGGGTGCTGGCGGAAATGGTGAGATCGGGGGCGTGGCCGTCGAAGAGGGGCCGGAAACCCCGGGGGGTGAGGGTGAAGCGCAGGGCCATGCCCGCATCGGTGACCCGCAGCAGCAGGCGCTTGCCGATGAGGGGTTCCAGGGTGTCCCGGGGCAGCACCCGGTCGAGGGCCAGATTGAGACCCGCGACCAGGGCCAGGGTCGGCGGAAGCTGGGGCAGGCGGGTGCCCACGCGGGCCAGGGGGGCGGGCAGGGTGAAGGCGGGTATCTTCATGTGCGGGGCGCTGCAGGGGTCAGTTGGGGAGGCGCAGTTCGACACCCGGCCGGCCGTGCCAGAAGCCGTTGCAGGGCTCGGCGGGTAGCAGGGGAAGGGCCTCGTGGAGGGCGTCGGCCGGGGGGATGAGGCCGTCGAGGGCCTGGCGGAAGAGCTGCAGGATCTCGGGTGTGTGGGCGCCCTGGGGGCTGATGCGCAGGATGTCGACGCCCTCGGCGCAGACCGCGGGCAGGTCGCCGAGCAGGGTGTGTACCTGGGCGGACTGGGTCTGGATGCCGTTCAAGGTGAGGAAGGGCGCGCCTTCGCGGGTCTTCAGGGGGATGCCGTCGGCGAATTCCAGGCAGCGGAATTCGCAGGTGTCCTTCTGCAGGTTGTAGTGGCGGGCGGTGAAGCAGCGGGCCGAGTAGGCCAGGGGCAGGCGGCCGTGGGCAAAGATCTCCACTTCCATGTGGTGGCCCAGCCCGTCGCGCAGGGCACGGATCTGCTCCCGGGACATCTCCGGCGGGGCGACCCAGCGGGTGGCGCCGAGTCCGGCAAAGAGGTCGAGGGTGGTCGGGTTGAAGATGTTCAGGGTCGGGCCTGCGATCCAGTCGCGCACGGGGGTGTCGCCGCTGGAGAGCAGGTGCACCGCCCCCATGTCGTTGGCCTCGACCCGGAAGTGGCCGTTGGCGACGATGCGGCGCAGGGACTTCAGGTCGGATTCGGATTCCACCAGCACCTGGCTGGAGAGCACGACCTCCTTGCCGGCCGCGGCGAGGATCTCGGCGACTTCGAGCCAGTCGGACAGGCGCAGTTCATGACGGCGCGAGCACACCGTCTCGCCCAGGTAGACCACATCCACCGGGGCGTCGGCCATGTCGGCGTAGAAGGCCAGGGTGGATTGGCGGGGCCAGTAGTAGAGCAGGGGGCCGAGGGCGATCTTCATCGTGCTTATTTCCAGGGGCGGTAGTAGGCGCCAAGGGTGTGGCTCTGGCCTTCGGAGACCTTGTTGAGTTCGGCCATCCAGGCCGCTTCGACGCGGAAGGGTTGGCCGCCGGCGAGGACGCGGTCGATGGCCGCGCGCCATACCTTGGTGACCTGGGCCACGTAGGCCGGGCTGCGCTGGCGGCCCTCGATCTTGATGGCGCGCACGCCGATGCGGGCCAGCTCGGGCAGCAGCTCCAGGGTGTTGAGGCTGGTGGGTTCCTCGATGGCGTAGTAGGTCTCGTCGTTGACTTCGAAGCGGCCCTTGCACAGGGTCGGGTAGCCGGCCCGCTCGCCGTCGGCGAAGCGGTCGATGAGGATGCCGTTGAGGCGCGTCTCCATGCCCTTGGGGGTCTGCTCCCAGCGCACATGCTTGCCGGGCGAGCAGGCGCCGTCGCAGTTGGGGGATTCGCCGGTGGCGTAGGCCGACAGGGCGCAGCGCCCCTCCACCATCACGCACAGGCCGCCAAAGCCGAAGACCTCGATCTCCACCGGGGTGCTGGCAATCACCTGCTCCACCTGGGCCAGGGACAGCACCCGGGGCAGCACCGCGCGGGAGATGCCGAAGTGCTCGTGGTAGAAGTTGATGGCGTCGTAGCTGGTGGCCGAGCCTTGCACCGACAGATGCAGGCGCAGGTCCGGGTGGGTCTTGCGGGCGTAGGCCATCAGGCCCGGGTCGGCGAGGATCACGGCGTCGATGCCGAAGGCCGCGGCCCGGTCCACGGCGCCGGTCCAGCGCTGCCAGTTGTCGGCCTGGGGATAGGTGTTGAGGGCCAGCAGCACCTTGCGGCCCCGGTCGTGGGCGTAGCGGATGCCCTCGGCCATCCCCTTGTCGTCGAAGTTGAGGCCGCTGAAGTTGCGGGCGTTGGTGGCGTCCTTGAAACCGAGATAGACGCAGTCGGCGCCGTGGTCGATGGCGGACTTGAGGGCGGGGAGGCTGCCGGCAGGGCAGACCAGCTCAATGGGACGGGAGGAAGTCATGGGCGGGCAGCGAGGATGGCGCGGGCGGACTATAGGCGGGGCCGCTTCCACGGGCCTTGACCGACGTCAACGGGGGCGCGGAGACGGCGAAGCTTGAAAGTCCATACATCCAATATGGGCTTTTGGCGTCGGCGCGTGCATACTTGGGTGTATCTATTTGATTCATGTCTGTCATGTCCGCATCCCCGCCCCGTCGCCGATTCCTGACCGCCGGACTCGGCTCCACCCTGCTTCTGCTCGGTAGCGGCGGTGGTTGCAGGGCGCGCCATCGGGAGCCCATCCGCTTCGCCACCAACCCCTGGCCGGGTTTCGACCCGCTCTATATTGCCCGTGACAAGGGGTATTTCGACGACGCCGGCCTGAATGTCGCGTTGGTGGACCTCACCT
>ERZ795056.2789-NODE-2789-length-19132-cov-9.609530_pt1 | contig 19132 bp, 16 predicted proteins | sample MGYA00375140_ERZ795056 | MGnify/ENA primary metagenome ERZ795056 (study PRJEB30185, sample SAMN05720227) | activated sludge metagenome | isolation source: Anaerobic digester | place: USA | collected 2015-03-09 ... | reverse complement strand
ATGTTCCGTTATGCAAGTCTGGGTAATGCTACCCGTTTCTATCCGATCGGAAGTTCAGGACACTATTTTCCTCTTCAGATTTCCAATGGAGGCACCACAGATAATGTCGGTGCCCGTGTTCAGGATGATGTTTTGTCCGGCGGATTGTCGGGTTCTTCGGTGAACGGCGCCGTCAATGCTACCTGGGTTTTGGATGAAGGAACCGCAGGCGGATCCGATCTGAGCATTTCAACTTCCTGGAATGGAAGCGATGAGAAACCGTCCTTTAACCGGGCCGCTTCTTATTTGCAGGGATTTTCTGGTTCATGGACAAACCTGGCCGGACCTGTTGCCGCCACCGGAACGAATCCGTATTCCGCTTTGTTTTCAGGGATTACTGCCAACTTGAATCAGTTGCCGGTTCGCATTTCCAATTATTCTCCTGTAGCCAACTGCCAGTTTCAGGTGGTTTGTTTTCAACAGGGACTGACGCACAATGGAAGTCATGTTCCGACTGATCGCAGCAATCCGGCCAATGCGGAAGTGGCGCAGAAATCCGATGTTTCAGGAACGGTTAATTTTTACTCATTGGGCTTTAATGGTTCCATTACCTTAAAATCCAGCTGTGCTGTGAACAATGGTCCGGGCAACGACATTAAAATCTGGGAAACGACCTACGGTGCGCAGCCAGTGAACAACTTCAGCGACCGTGCAAGGGTGTATGCTTCGCAGGATGGAATTTTGTTCACTTATCTGGGGCTGGCCACCTATGACGGGGCGTTTGATCTGGGAATTTCGCTTCCATGGGCACAGTATTTCCGCATTGTGGATGCCACAGTGGATTCTCCATCCAGTGCTCCAATGGCGGATGCCTATGACGTAGATGGAATTGAAGTTTTGAACGGATACACAACAGGAGGATCTCCCAATCAGGTGACATCCGGAGGTGCCGCCTCTATTTGTGGTGGAACGCAGGGCAAAGCCAAAAACTTCACCAACATTGTGGGACTTCGTTCCGATCCATCCAAAGCATTGGGATTGCCTCAAAACGACGATTCCTTTAATTTTTATGCTTTGGGATTTGGTGGTGATGTGTGTGTGAAATTTGATTTCGCCATTTTCGACGGACCAGGCGGAGAACTGAAAGTTGTAGAGACGACGTTTGGAAACAATTCGTGCAACCAATATCGTGAACGTGCTGAAATCGCTGTTTCCTTCGATGGTGTAAACTGGAATGTTCTGGGCGAATATTGCCAGGATTACAATGGAACGATTGACATCACAGCTGCCAATTCCGGAATTCAATACGTGCGTGTTCGTGACGTATCAAACCGTGCCGATTTCAGCAGTGCGCTGGCCGACGGTTATGATTTAGATGCGGTCGTAGCCACGAGTGCATTAACCGCTCCATGCCCAACGGTTGGAAACAATACGCGGGTTGCTGTTTCTGAGCCGGTATTATTTGATCAAACCACAGTGCCGGATGACATGGAACCACTTCAGATTCTGGGGAATCCGGTGGCAGAAGAGCTGAACATCCGCTTTACAATGGCCGTGCAGGAAGCCACTGTTTCTGTGTTCAACCACACCGGACAAAAAGTACTGTCGGAAATGGTTCGCGGTAATGTCTGGGATCTGAAAGAAATGAAACTCGATGCCTCTGATTTACCAGCCGGAGTTTATTTCCTTTCATTGAACGGAGGAATACAGAAAGAAACGATTTCGTTTGTGAAGAAATAATCTGAGTGATTCGAAAACAAAAACGGCCGCCTGAAAAGGTGGCCGTTTTTTTATGCATGACCGGAATGCCGATTGTTTCAGAGCAAATCAACAGGCTCCATGATAATGAGTTGAGGAATAAAATTGGAAAGCGTATTTTTGAACACCAGTTACACTTATGAAAAACTACATTCAACTATTGGTGCCGGTGCTGGCCGTTCTGATTGGTTTACAGGCGTATGGTCAGAAAGGAAAGAATAAAACAAAGCCAGCCAGTTCGCAACCGGCATATCATTTCGATCCGGAAGTTTCCGTTTTGACAGGAACTCTGAAAGAAATGACATTCTGGGGCCCTCCCGGATTTGGCGTGGACACTACCCGTGATAAAAAGGAAAAACACCGTGTACTCATTCTCGATTCACCCATCAGCGTGGTTCCGGTTGCCAATGCCACCGACGACAAACGATATTTTCCGGCACAGAACATCAAACTGATACACCTCATTTATCCCGGTTCACTCACAGATTATTTCAATAAAAAGGTGAAGCTCACCGGAAAGCTGTACAGTGATAAGTCTGGGAAAAAGGGAGTTCGGGTGATCATGCATGTGCAGGTTTTTCAAACTCCCTAACACATTGCGGCGTTCGAAGCCGGATGTGCACAACAACCGTGTTCTGATTTCGGCTGGTTCTCACGTTGTTTTTGTATGTGTTGGTGACTCGGGAATTTCGATTTTACGAAACAAAACATTTTTGAAAAGGAAGTAGTTGTATAGACATATATTTGCTTCAAATTCAACAAAAATGAAAGACTTAAAAACACTCGTCGACGAGCTGAATCAGATGATCCTCGAAGGCAAAATTCTGGATGCTTTCGAAAAATTCTATGCTCCTGAAGTTGTGATGCAGGACAATGACTATCCGGCACGTGTTGGGAAAGATCTGAACCGTCAGTACGAAAACGACTTCGTAAACGGCCTGACCGAATTCCGTGGAGCGAAAGTGGTTTCAACCATGATCAGCGACGGAATCGCCTGCGTAGAATGGTGGTTTGACTATACGCATAAAGACTATGGTGTTCGTAACTACACCCAGGTGGCCGTTCAGCGATGGAAAAACGGACAGATCGTAGAGGAAAAATTCTACTACAATAACTAACCGGAAAGAACCGGTAAAAAAAAGCCACGTGTCATGCGTGGCTTTTTTTGTTTTAATAAACTCATACCATATGTTTTCCGATAAACTGAACGACAGGATACTATTTCTGGTTCAGTGCCAGCGTGACCTGGTCTTTCGACATATGTGGATACACCCGGTTCAGATAGCGAATTTGCTCAGTCAGCACAGAATCAGCGGCCGGAACGGACCTCGCGACAAATTTTAGTTCTGCCAGCACTTCATCCTTGGCCAGGCATTCAATTTCCGCGAGAACTTCGGTCGATCTTGAACTTTCCTTACAGTACAGTATGAAAACTCCTGCTTTCGGAAAGGTCAGCACAAGACTGCTTCCCTCCAGCCGGACTCTGCTTTTCACCTCTTCCATGTACACATCGTACAATTTAAAATCTGATACCGTCAGTCCGGAATGAATCTCAGGAAAGGAAGAGAGATCAATCCGAAGAGTATCCGACAGCGATTGGATGTTCCGGCTATTATCGGTTCCTCCCCTTGTTTGCGCCATCAATGATCGTTCTCCTGAATTTGGCTTTTTCGGAACAAACTCAACAACCGCTTTCAGTTTATTGAGATCTGTTTTTCCTTTTGGCTTCAGATAAATCCGGTCGAAGTGAGAATTCATCAGAATCACCACATCCTGTAAACTGGTGAAGAGTACTTTTTCTCTCTCCAGCATTTTCTGGCCGTCCTGAAGAAACTGGTTACCCTGTCTTTTCGGTTTCCCTTTGACCAGAACCACCCGGTATAATTCACGGGTGTCCTGAGCCTGGCCATCCGCCAAACCAACAAAAAGTAGGAGCGAAAAAAAGATAGCAAATCGCATCAAAACTATCCGGTGATAACAGGGTTCTCTCATTCGTTTTCCAGTTCTAATCGTTGTTATCCCGCTTTTGGCTCATACCGGCCAGGTGATAATACCCGATCCGGATCCAGTGCTTTTTTCAATCGGGCCACCAGCTTCCAGTGGGTATTTTCCGGATTGATGTAGGAATGAAGCGTTTTCACATCGAAGCGGTAAAACCTGAATCCGCTGCTATAAAATCTACGGATCATTTCATTGTTCACGTCGTGTGCCTTCTTCACGCTTTCAGGATCGTGGCGGTCGAAATACACATTGATCACCGACTCCAGACACTGGTCGTTCATCGGATTGAGTGTGGCTGCCGGAATGATTCCAAAATCACGCTCGATGCTTTCGAGAATATCAATAGCCTCTTTAATGTCTTCGGCTTTGGCAGGTAAAACAGGCAGGCAGCACAGCATTCCGTATTGTCCGAAATCGATTTGCATGTTTTGAGGATCCAGTTCAGCATCCTCGCTTTTGTACATGGCCCGCACAAAATAGTCGGTTGGAATTCCTACATGGCATCCGAAAATTTCTCCCAGTTCCATGTAATCCGCTTCTTCTTTGCTGAGGAAACCCATTGACAGACAGAGACCTTCCAGATATGCTGGAATTTCTGCCTCGAGGAACCGAACAAAATTTTCACTGCCCTGAATCATCGCCATGGAAGTCCAGGTTGTTCCCTGTTCGACACTTTTATGCTCGATTTTCATCCGCTTGTCATTGCCGATGTGCGTTACAGAATGGATGTAATGGCGTTGGTACAAACCGGCTATCGCCTCCACCAATGCCGGCATTTTATCCTGTTCCACTTTGCACCACATCATCTTCTGCACTTCTTTTTTCGGAGTGAGGTTGATGACGCCTTTGCACACGATACCCAGATTGGATTGCGAAAACAAGCCTCTCCAGTCAGGACCCATGCCCATCGGAAAATGTTGAATTTCTCTGTGTGATGGTTCCATGTTCCAGAAGCCGGACCGAAGAACGGTACCGTCTGCCAGAATGACTTCCATTCCTTTAAGGTCGTTGATCCGGTGATCCAGAAATCCGGATCCTCGTTCCATCGTATTTCCCAGCACAGATGCTTTGGGTGAAGATCCGGTTACGTTGAGAATCAGCTTCAAACCCCTTTTGTTGATTTCAGCTGCCAATTGTTCCTGGGTAACGCCTGGTTCCACTACCGCGTAATGAAATTGTTCGTTGATTTCCAGAATCTGGTTCAGATTACTCAGCTCAAGGAGAATACAGTTGTCTTCGTAGGGAAGGCGGGAACCTAGTCCCCAGTTCAGGCCATTGCTGTAGGTATACACCGACACACGATGTTGACGGCAAACCGATAAAATGTCGGGTATTTGTCCGGCGATGGTGGGTTTCACCCATCCGAGCACATTGGGAGCCTCAAAATGGGAGGTATTCTGCAAATTTTTCGCCAGTTCCTCGCCTGGAAGAACCACATTGTTTGCGCCTAAAAGAGATGTAAGAGCCTCCAGAACAGGCGTTAATGCTAAAATCTCGTTCACTGTCTGATTTGTTTTATGGTTTGTTATGATCCGAAAATTATTCCGGTCCTACTACGGCGACGATAAAAGGACCGCCGGCCAGATCCAGATTTTCAGCCAGCAAAAGATCGGCTTCCAGACAAAGCTGCCGGATGCGGTCGTTATTGAAAAACTGCTGAGGAAATATGGAGGAAATGGACGGAAAGGTAGATAAAGAAAAAATGGTGAAGAACTTGCTCAGTTCGGCTTTAATTTCGGGAACTGAATAGGCCACCACCGGAATGAAAAAAGTTTGATCGCCAAACTGCACTTCCAACGCTTCTTCCTGATGGTTTAGTCTTGAGCTGATCGCCGGTGCCCAGCCTAACTCCAGCTGATTGACGAAAGCCTGTGAATTGTAAAAGGAGAAAATTACTTTCCCGCCGGGCTTCAGAACCCGCTTGATTTCCATGAAGAAACTACCGGGATTTAGAACAAAGGATCCCATCCCAAAAGAAGAATTGATGAAATCGACCGATTGATCCGCAAAAGGCAGCGGATCATTTTCAACATCAAGGGTCATAAAATGAGTGTTCTGGATGTTTCGTTTTTTCTGATTCAGTTGTGCCTGGATTGTCATTTCCGGAGAAAAATCGAGCCCGTAAACCTTATCAAATAATCCGGCCAGAGTAAAACTTTCTCTGCCGGTTCCGCTCCCTAATACGGCTGCAACTTTGCGGTCCGGTATCGATGTTGTTGTATTAAAAATCAAATCCTCTTCATACCGCATGTATATGCCGGTAGCATGGTTTGAATTTTCATAAATTTCATCGTAGGTCGAGGCAGCAGCGGCGGATAAATTTTTATGCGATTGCTTGAGTTCAGCCCACTTTTCCATGCAGTAAACAAATAAAGGCGAAAGGTAGTGAACCAATCGCCTTCAATGCACAAATTATTTTCGGTTTTTTAGTGAAATTCGGTCTGGTGAAATCAGGCCGGGACCGCCTGCTGAAAGAACTCAAGTTCCTTAATATCATTGATCTGGCCGGTGTGCCTCGTCGTATGTCCTGAAATCATCAGAATAAACTGATATACATCAATTGTCTCAAGTCCAGGAAACGTAGTGTAATGAACACGGAATTCATCATCCGAATGACGGAGCCATTCGATGATTTCTTTACGCTTTGCAGTGAAGGCATCAATCAAAGCTGCCTTGTCCACAACCGTTTCAGAGGATTCGTCCCAGGGCTGACCTTTGATTTTGAAAGTCCGGTTTTCCATACTCTGATACGAAATCTCATCTTTTCCCTGCGTTTCCGAACGACGGTCTGGATTGGCTGGCTCTGCCAGCATCTGCTGGATGGTTGGCATAAAGTAATACAGTTCCGTCTGCAACAGGTGATCTGCACATTCTGCCGCCGACCATTGACCTGGTCCCGGACGCATGTACCACTGCTTTTCGTTAATATCCCGGATGGAATTGATGAATTCCTCACCTGTTCTGGCGAGGTGTGCAATCGCGAATTGTTTCTCTTCTTCGCTGATCCTGTAGTTATTCGTACTCATTTTTCAATTGGAAATCGCCTCAAACTTTGACTTATTTCCAACGCCATTCTTTACTAATTTCCAGTTTTTCTTTCAGGTTGTGCTTTTTCAGCCATTTCACAAGTTTTTTCTCCTTCATAGCTTTGAATGGAATTTGAGGAACCATTGCCAGCTTAAGAGCGGTTAAGCTATGCACCATCGAACTGGTTTTCATATCGTCAGGCCTCACAAGGTTCATCAGATCACAGTTGGCATGATAACAGCGGTAGACTGAATCCGGAAGGCTCGAACCAGTGGAGAAAACAGGAATTCCTTCAAGCATAAACGGCTGGTGATCAGAATGAAGTCCCGCATCATGGATCACTCCATTCCGGAAAGTCGGAACATACGGTGTGATCATTTTCTGCGTGGTAGAAAACCATTTTTCAGCTCCCGGCCAGTCGGAATCATTGAATGCAACCGGATTTCCCACCATATCCAGGTTCACCACTGCCCGGATATGGGCAAGAGTGCCGTCTGACTTCCGGTCTCCCACAAAATGACGGGAACCCAGAAGTCCCTGCTCCTCACCCATTGTCCACAAAATCACAACATTTCGTTTCAGATTCTGACGTTCCTTCTGCAAAGCTGCGGCAATATCAAGAAGAGCAAACGACCCGATTCCATTGTCAACAGCTCCGGTTCCAAGATCCCAGCAGTCCAGATGTCCGCAAAAAAGGATGGTTTCATCCGTTTTCTGAGGGGCATCTATTCTCGCCACCACATTTCGGGCTGACCCATCTGCCACTTCGTTCTGAACATCCATGTCCGCCATGAGCCTTTCTGATTTCATCCAGTCACGTATCAGCTTTCCATCGGAACCCGACACACAGATGGCTGGAATGGAAACAACTTCTCCGGTAAGGGAGGCAGTTCCGGTGAGGCGGATATCAGAATTGGCCGGATGGACAAACATCACCGAGGCGGCTCCAAATTCGAGTGCAAGAGAGACTTTCTCTGCACGATGAAGATTGCGGCGGTTGCTGTCGGTGCGAACCAGACCCAGATTGATCACCAGGCATTTTCCTTTGATGGCGCTTCCGAGTTTCCGGAGATCCGATTCCAGACCATCTCCACCGTCAATCAAAAGCCATGCTCCTTTAAAAGAAGGAGTATTGGCCAGTGACACCGCTTCAAAACCAACATAATTATCGGATTTATATGGAACTACTTCCAGTTTGCACGTTTTTCGTTTCCAGGCACGAAATGGAAAGGGATCATACTGAACATTTTCGACTCCCCTGGATTTGAGATGGTTGTATATCCAGGTTTCTGCTTTTTGTCCCTGAGGAGAGCCTGTCAGACGGTGACCGATGGTGGCGCAGGCCTGATTGAGTTGGGAATAGCCAAGGCAGTTTTCGTTGAGATAACGTGCCGTCCTTGCAAACGCAGAATCAATTTCAGGCTGGGCGGCCAGAAGAAAAGGTGCACTGCAAAGCAGGAAAAGAAGAATTTGCTTTCGCATGCCGAAGCCGGGTTGAAAATTTTCCCAAAACTTGTACTTAATCCGCTTTCCCTGCAAATGGAAACCAGTTTTTTCCTGAAAAGTTTCATGAATGCCGGGCGTTGATTCGATCTTCGATTCGAAGACATGCAGCTTTCAGGAAAATGAGCTGATTCCGGTTGGAACCCGGGAGCACCCGGACTGTTTCTGAAAGGCCGAAATGAGCCTTCCGGGAAGCAACGAAACAGTTATTTCAATTTAAAGTTTGAGAGCCCGAAAGGAATTCGGATTTTTGCGGCTCAAAAAGTTCTTTTACAGTATGCGAAGGGTAATCAGGATTAAGGCAATGCAAGGCCTTTACACCTATTTTAACAACAAAACCGTGAACCTTGAAGACATTCGTCAGAAAGTGTACGACGGGTTAATTGAGGAGCCTGATTTTTACAATGCCGAGCAAAAAGACAAAACCGGTTTTCAGATGCTGTTGCCGGTTCTGCTCGATGAAGCCTTCGCCAACAAACTGGACATGAACGAATTACAGGAGAACCAGAAATGGCTGGGTATCCTTGCAAAAAAAGCCGTTCTAACCTGGAAGAAAGAAAACGAAGCCGAGCTGGACAGTATCCGGAAAGGAGTTTATCAGGACATTATTCAGCAAAATGCCATTGAAATCAGCTTCTGGCAGATGTTTTCCTCACTCATCGAATATGCCAGAACGCAGGAAGACCGGAAGCAGGGAAATTTCCTTAACAATGAACCTTCCCCGGAGCATGAGTTGAAAATCACGCAACATCCATATTACAATCTTCTCAATCAGGCTCTTCACCCGGAAAAAGGAAATCCGCCTGCTGGTTATCTTGCCCATGATCAGGAGCTGATTCAGCGGCTGTACACCCTGCTTTTCAAAGAGTTGCCGGAGTATAAAACCTACCGTGATAAAAAGGAAGTGGGCCCGGAAGAGGAAGATGAAATCTGGAAAGTGCTGTACCGTAAGCTGTTCAAATCCCAGCCATTCAACGAACTGATGCAGGAAAAAGATCTTCACTGGAGTGAAAACCGGATCCTGCTGGAGGTGTCGTTAAAAGCAACATTCAAAGGTCTGGGTATGGGTGAAATTCCGCAGTTCAGGCGGAATGATGAGGAAGACAAAGAATACCGGGAGTTTTTCAATACCCTTCTCGACAGCAGTCTGGAAAATTTTGAAGAAGACGAAAAGCGAATGGCCGATACCATTACCAACTGGGACAGTGACCGTGTGGCACTGCTTGACAAATGGATCATTCACTTGAGCATCAACGAAATGAGGAAGTTTCCGCACATTCCGGTAAAGGTAACCATGAACGAATATCTGGAAATTGCCAAAGCGTACAGCACACCGGGATCAGCCGGATTTATCAACGGGGTGGTCGATAAACTGGCGACGAAAATGAGGGCCGACGGAACACTAAAGAAGTCAGCCAAGGGATTGATGGACAATAAGTAACCCTAATTCGTTTTTCGCCCCCAAAAAATTTACATCAATTGACAAATCAGGAATAAATTGCAGGCCATTTGAATCAATCTGACATGAATAAGTCTGCTGCTTTGTTCCTCACTTTTATTGCCGGCGTCGCTGCCGGAACTCTGGTTGGTGTTTTATATGCCCCGGACGAAGGAAAAAATACCCGTGACAAAATCAGCTTTCAGCTGGATCGCTACAGAGAAAAACTGCTGGCGATGCTTTCGAATCTGAAAGACCAGTCTGAACTTCCGGTTTCAGCTGCCAAAACAGAAGGCGAGCGGATCATTTCCGATACCAAGGCAGAAGCAGAAAAATTACTGAGTGATGTTGAAGCCCTGATGGGTCAGATCAATCAGATTAAAGGAAAAACAGCGTAAAAAATTTGATGCAGTTCAATCGAATGGCTGCGGTAAAAAGCAGTGTATTTCTGGCATTTGTGATGATGCTTGGAGTTACCGGCTGTGACCGGTCGCCGACAGAATCGACAAAAAATCATGGGGCAGGACAAGTTGTGCCGGATTCAGAAAAGCCCGTTCTCCGGTTCAAGGAGCCATCATTTCATTTTAATCCGGTGAGAGAAGGTGAAGAAGTGACCCATTCATTTGCATTCACCAACACAGGCAAATCGGATTTGCTGATCAGTTATGCATCTGCTTCCTGCGGGTGCACCGTTCCGGAGTGGCCAAAGGAACCCATTCCACCGGGTGAAAGCGGAGTGATCAAAGCGACCTTCAACACCGAAGGAAAACAGGGAAAGCAAAATAAAAAGATCGTTATTACAGCCAATACCAAACCAGAACTCACCGAAGTGACCATCGAAGGAGAGGTATTACCAAAACAGGAAACAAACTAAAACCATGCTCTTTATTCTATTACAGGCAGCCGGTGGCGGCAATATGTCGTTGCTTCTCACTATGGGCGCCGCTTTTCTGGTGATGTATTTTTTTATGATTCGCCCACAGCAGAAAAAGCAGAAGGATCAGAAAAAATTCATTGAAGAACTGAAAAAAGGGGATGCCGTTGTCACCATCGGTGGCTTGCATGGAAAAATCCATGAACTTGATGAGCTCACCATCACACTGGAAGTGGATCGGGGAACCAAGCTCAAATTCGACCGGGCCTCCATTTCTCTGGATGGCAGCAAACGGGTTCAAACCGATACTGCCAATGCATAAAGTCCTATGAACCAGCTGGTCGGATTCCTTCAGCACTTTTATCACTCCGCTTTACGAAAAAGTAAACATGAGTGGGAGATCATTCTCTACTGTGTTGGGACGGCCGCTTTGTTCTGGATTCTGAATGCCATGGGAAGGGTGTACCATCACTCCCTTTCCATTCCCATTGAATATCGTTATTCGTCTCAGCGATATGTGCCGCTCGAAAGTCTTCCTGCTTCGCTCGATGTGCGGGTAGAAGGAAAAGGATGGGATCTAACCAGAGCCATCTGGGCATGGAAGAAAGAATCGATTGTAGTCAATTTTGACAAGCCGATGGAAACCCGTTTCCTGATTCCTTCACGGTGGCTCAACCGGGCACAGGAAATTTTGCCGGAAGTAAAAGTGGAATCCGTGAATTCCGACACCATTTTCTGCCGGTTTGACCGGATTGAAACCAAACTAGTCGGGCTGTATGTGGATCTGCAGGATATTCAGTTGAAACCAGGTTTCCGTATTTCCAGTCCGATTCGGCTGACTCCCAAAATTCTGGAATTCAAAGGAGCCGCCACGCTGATCCGCAACCTGCCCCAGTCCTTGCCAGTAAAAATTGATGCCCGCAAAATCAACGATTCCTTTGACCAGAATGTTGCGCTCGATTTTTCGGAAGAATACCCTAAAAACCAGTTGCTGGCCTATGACCGGGACATGATCAATGTTCAGTTTTCTGTTCGACCTTCTCTGGAAGAAGAAATGGATGTGCCGCTTCTGGTGGAAAACAATGATGTGTACCCTTCGCTCATACTGAAAGAGAAAAAAGTAGCCGTCACATTTCTGGTATCCGATGCAGAGAAAAATGGACTCCGCCCAGCTGATTTCAAAGTAGTGGCCGATTTGGCTACGTTCAATCCGGCTGATTCCACCGTGGAGGTCCGGCTGGTTTCCAAACCAGTGGCCGTTTCAGATGTGAAGGTGGCCATTCAAAAGACCAGAGCCTATGTCCGCTAAAGCCAGAATTCCGTTTCAGGTTGGAATTACCGGCGGGATTGGCAGTGGCAAGTCTGTCGTCGCACGGATTTTTGGGTTACTTGGTGTGCCGGTGTATGAATCTGATGTGGAAGCAAAGAAGCTGTATCTGGTTCCGGCGATCCGGGATCAGGTTGTCCGATTGATGGGCCCTGAAGCCTACAGTCCGGATGGCAGGCCTGATACCGCTTTTATCGCTGCTCAGATATACAACGATACCGTCCGTAGAAAAGGACTGAACGACATCCTGCATCCTGCCGTTGGTGCCCATTACAAAGAATGGTTGCGCCAACAATCGCACCCCTACATCCTTAAAGTAGCAGCTCTGTTGTTCGAAGCTGGCATTGCAGCCCAACTGGATACCACCATTCTGATTGTTTCAAGGCAAAGTCTGAAGGAAAGCCGGCTGGCCGAACGCGATTCCTTTCGCCCAAAAGAACAGATTCTTCGGATTATGGAGAGCCAGTGGCCGGACCAGAAAAAGATCCCACTGGCAGATTTTCTGTTTTACAATGAAGAAGAACACAGCCTCATTCAGCAGGTGGTGACGTTTCATGAAAAAATGATGGCCAAACTCACCCGGTAACCTTCAGCCAAAAACAATATGAGAATCCTTCTTTTTCTGTTTTCCATTTGCCTGTCCGGAAAGATTTATGCCCAGAACCAGGATTTTCAGGACCATGTGTACGATGAAAATATACGGACCGTCCTGTTTTATCCGGTGGATGGCGAGACGCACAATGTGCTGGCTTTCCCGGTGATTTACCTTCAGAAAACCGAAGTGCTTCAACTTGACTTTGATGAGCTGGGTGATCAATACAAAAATTATAACTACAAACTGATCCATTGCAACCACGACTGGAAACAATCCATCCTCAATGATTTTGAGTTTCTGGAAGATTTCAATGAGTACAGCATCACCAACTACGAGATCTCTCTCAACACCCGGAACAGTTATGTACATTACACTCTGCAAGTGCCAAAAACCAAGGTTTCAGGCAACTACGTTCTGAAAGTGTACCGGAATATGAACCCAAATGATGTCGTACTTACCCGACGTTTCGTGGTGTTTGATACCAAAGTATCCATCCAGCCGGACATCAAATTCTCTCTTGATCCAGCCTGGCGTTTTGCAGGCCAGCAGGTGGATTTCACTATCAACTATGGAGATTACCAGATTTACAACCCCAAAGAAATGGTGAAGGTGGTGGTCCGGCAGAATGGTCGTTGGGATAATGCGCTTTACACCCTTCAGCCCATGTTTCTGAAGGATCAGGAACGGATTCTGGATTACCATTTTTTCAACAATGAAAATATGTTTCCCGGATTGAATGAGTACAGAGGGTTTGACCTCCGCAGCATCCGTTTTCGTGGACAGAATGTCGCCAATGTGCAGTTTGACAACCAGAAAGCAGAAGCGTTTGTGATCCCGGACCAGAGCCGGAACAAAAGAACCATGAGCCAGTGGATTGACCTCAACGGCCGTTTTGTGATTGAGAATTATGAGACTCAGAGGGGTTATGTGGAAGCCGATTATGTAGAAACTCACTTTTCGCTGGAGCTGGAAGACGATCCGGATGGAGATGTGTACATTTTTGGGTTACTGACAGACTGGGAGATCCGCCCGGAAAACATGATGAAAAAGGTGGACGGAAAACTTCAATGGAAAGGGAAACTGAAGCTTAAGCAGGGATTTTATAATTACAGCTATGTTGTAGTGAAACCTCATATTAAACCGACCGAAACCTTGCTGGAAGGAAGCTACAGCCAGACAGAAAATATGTATGATATACTGGTTTATTTCCGTCCTGTTGGGGGACGATATGATCAGGTGGTGGGTTACAGCAAGGTAGATTACAACAAAATGCGTTGATCTGCTGCTGGTTGGGTACTGGTTCAGAACCAATTGAGAAATAGAAAACAGTTTTTTTTCATTTCCCTCGATTTCCTTTTTGCAGGTGGATGAAGAAATTCTACATTTGCAGCCCGATTTACGCCCAGATGGTGGAATTGGTAGACACGCGGGTCTCAAAAACCCGTATCGCGAGATGTGCCGGTTCGACCCCGGCTCTGGGTACAAAAAAGCCCCTGCCTTAAGCGGGGGCTTTTTTTATGGGCTCAGGCGGGATTATTCCCTGATGGTCAAGGAGCAACCCGTACATTCTGTTTTACCAATTCCTGGTTCGGAGGCACGGACGGTACTGAGTTCCAATAATCCACCTTTTACATTTTTTCCCCAGAATGCCTTAAATGTTGGTTTCAGCTCGCCTGATTTTATCCGGCTTTCGTTGTCTTTGTACCATCCCGGCTCCAGAAAACGGTTGTCAGATTTCAGGAGATTCCAGGAATCCGGCACCGGAAATACCGGCCAGGAAATCCGGAAATGATCGAGTGAAAATCCATTGATGTTTTTTACGGCCACTGCAGCTGGTGCAGTTCGCAAGTCCATTGAACCTTTGAAGTAATCTGCGATTGTATCGGACCGTTTACTCAACGCCAACGAGTTGTCAATCATTGTGTACCGGAGGTGAATGTTGTCGAGGAAGATATTTTCGAGCATCATTCCATCGGCAGCAGCCATCATAATCCGGCCATCCGTCTGAACATCCACATCCGTAATGGAGACATCGCGAATGGCTCCTTTTCCTGTAAGCGGAATCATTTTACCAAAATCCGGGTGGTTTTTGTTTTTGATTCTGGTGAGATCCGGCAATTCGTTCAGATCGATTTCGATGATGCGGTTGGCAGGCTTGCCCGAATTGGTCTGTCCACTCACCTCACTCAAGTGAATTCGCTCCAGAATTCCACCTTCTGCTGACCGTATGTCCAGTATCCGGGAACAATTTTTCACCACAATACCAGACATCATCACATCCCGGATTGCCTGCCGGCTTTCATATCCAACCTGAAGGGCAATCCCCATTGTTTCCAGAATGCAGTTCCGGATCGCAATGCGCTCTGAAGGTCCGGAATTGGCTGTGGTTCTGACCGCAATGGCACTCTCACTGGTGGCAATCCGGCAATCACTGATGTTGACATCTGAGCAACCAGTGAGGATAAGGCCGTCCCCATCCGGAGCAAATAAACTGTTGGAAATAGTGAGGTTCCGGATCGTGAGGTTTTTACTGCTGATGAAGTGCGAAGTCCAGCCCGGTGAGTTGGCAATGGTGACGTTTTCCATCAACACGTTTTCACACTGGCTGAATTCCAGTAATGGGCAGGGTCTGTCGCCATTGACTTCATAATTCACCCAGGCATTGGCCCGTTCTTTTTTCCAGAACCGACTGCCATCTCCATTAATCGTTCCGGTGCCACTTATGGAAATATTCTTCGCTTTATCTGCCACCAGCAGATGCCAGGGTGTCCGGTTATCAGATGGACCCCAGTTATGCCTGATGTAGTCCTTCATTGAAGGAGAGGCCATTAAAACGGAGCCTCCGGTGAGTTCCAGCCTGACATTGCTCCTGAGAAAGATGGTGCCAGATAAGAAGTTGCCATTCGGAATCAGTATTGTTCCACTGGTTTTTGCTGCGGCATCAACAGCAAGTTGAATAGACTTAGTGTTCAGTGTTCTCCCATCACCTTTGGCACCAAAGTCGAGAACATTATAGATATTGGCAACGGATTTCAGAGAATTTGACTGGCTCCGGCTGATTTGAGCAACACCAAGGGTCAGAAGAAGGAAGAAAGAAAGAAAGCGCACTGGAAACAACTATTCTGGTTAGAAGGTGATGGATCTGAATAAAATAAGATTCCAAGGGTGATGAAAACACACCTTTGGCGGGCAAAACTACACAGAGAAATTCATCGGTGCAGAATATGGCTGCTTCCAGATGAATTGCTTCCGGAATGGATGCGTCTGATTATTTTTTCTTTGCAAACCGGCCGCCTGGTTTTTTGGTGGCTGGTTTTTCGGCCTGGGCAGCGGCCAGAGCCAGACAATCGTCAAGCGATAAATCTTTCGCTTCCGTTCCCTTTGGAATTTTTATATTCTCCTTGCCAACGGCGATATATGGACCCCACCGACCGTTCAGAACTTTTACATCCGGACGCTCTTCAAATATCCGGATTACCTTTTCAATGTCGGCTTTACGTTTGGCCTCAATCAGTTGAATCGATGTATCCGCATCAATGGTGTAGGGATCCATGCCTTTCTGCAACGAATAAAATGCGGCTCCATGCTTCACATAGGGACCAAACCGTCCATTGTTCACCACCATTTTCACCCCTTCATATTCTCCGACTTCTCTTGGCAGGTCGAACAACGAAAGAGCTTCTTCGAGCGTGATGGTTTCGATCCTCTGGTCTTTTTTCAGACTGGCGTATGCGGGTTTTGGTCCGCCTTCTTCCTGTTCTCCAATCTGAACAAAAGGGCCAAATCTTCCCAGACGGGCCGTAATTTTCTTGGATGTTTTGGGATCAATTCCGATTTCCCGGGCCACGTTCACTTCTTTCCGTTCGATGGAAGCAGTGGAAGCGACCGTTTCGTGGAATGGCTTGTAAAACTTGGAAATCATTTCCTGCCAGCCCAGTTTACCATGAGCGATGGTGTCGAATTCACGCTCAACTGTGGCTGTGAAATCATAATCCACTATCTGCTTGAAATAGTTGCTCAGGAAATCATTCACGATCATGCCCATATCCGTTGGGAATAATTTCCCTTTATCGGCACCGTAGATTTCGGTTTTGATATCCCGTTTAATATCTCCGCCTTTCAGAATAAGCTCAATGTACTCCCTCGATTTTCCATCCCGCCATTCCTTTACTACATATTCTCTTTTTTCAATTGTGGAAACGGTGGGTGCGTAGGTACTTGGACGACCGATGCCCAGTTCTTCCAGTTTTTTCACCAGACTGGCTTCGGTATATCTTGGCTCAGGCTTTGAATACCGCTGACGGGATTTGATCTGTTCTAATCCCAGAGATTCACCTATCTCAACAAACGGAAGGAGCTTTTCTTCATTTCCTTCCTGTTCGTCCTCATTGTCGGAGCTTTCCAGGTACACCTTAAGAAAGCCATCAAACTTGATCACTTCACCTGTTGCCTGATAATGAAGTTTATCTCCGGAGTTCAGATTCTGGTAGGAATTTCCTTCTGCTTTTATTGTAATGATGGTGCGCTCCAGTTCAGCATCCGCCATCTGAGAAGCGATGGCTCTTTTCCAGATCAGCTCATATAGTCTGGCCTCATCCCGGTCACCACTCACGGAACTCACGCTGAAGTCCGTTGGCCGGATGGCTTCGTGTGCTTCCTGAGCCGACTCAGATTTCGTTTTGAACTGACGGCGCTGTGCGTACTTATCACCATATTCAGAGCGAATCTGCGCACTGGCAGCATTCATAGCATCTTCCGAAAGGGAAGTCGAATCCGTTCTCATGTAGCTGATTTTTCCGGCTTCGTAGAGTTTCTGTGCCAGAACCATCGTGCGGGTAACAGAAAAACTGAGTTTGCGGCTCGCCTCCTGTTGAAGGGTAGAAGTAGTAAACGGAGGTGCTGGACTGCGCTTTCCTGGTTTTACTTCTTTATTGCTCACGACAAAACCGGCAGTTTTGGAAGCATCCATCAGTGCGGTTACGTCCGATTCTTCTTTGTAATCTTTGTTGAGGTCGGCCTGAAGTGATTTACCCGCCTTTGTTTTGAAAACGCCTTGTGTCCGGAAAGTAGCGGCTGAATTGAATTTCTCAATTTCCCTTTCTCTTTCAGCAACCAATCGTACTGCAACCGATTGAACCCGACCAGCTGAAAGACCGGGTTTGATTTTTCGCCAGAGAACAGGGGAAATTTCAAAACCCACCAGGCGATCCAGAACACGGCGGGCCTGTTGTGCGTTGACCAGATCTATGTCGATGGTCCGGGGATTTTCGATCGCATTCAGAATCGCCTTCTTGGTGATCTCCCGGAAAACGATCCGCTTTATTTTATGTTCATCAATATCCAGAGCTTCTTTTAAGTGCCAGCTGATGGACTCACCTTCGCGATCATCGTCAGTCGCCAGCCACACAACATCTGATTTTCTGGAAAGTTCTGTAAGCTCTTTTATGAGCTGATGCTTGCCCTCCGAAATTTCGTAGTGCGGAACAAAATTGTGTTCAATATCGATGGCCTTGTCGCCTTTCACAAGGTCCCGTACATGGCCCATACTGGACTTCACAGTGAAATCTTTTCCCAGATATCCCTCAATGGTTTTCGCCTTCGCAGGTGACTCAACGATGACTAAGTTGCGGTTGCTCATGAATAGTAGTAGGTGATCAAAATCCAGACAAAGCAAAGCAGTTGAATGGCAGATTGACAAACATTGGAAATTATTTTATGAGAACAGTTCGCATAAAAGTTCTTTATATGACTGAAAAACAGGGCATTGAATCCTGTTCATTTCTTGTTTCTTATTCTCAATAATCATAGAGAATATCCCAAGGTAGTGTCCATTTTATCAAAATCCGCCCGATTTAGGGGCCTGGAACCACCTGATGGATATCAATCAGGCCGCTAAGTCTTCTCATTTCCATTTTTCGTTTCCGGGTCCTGTTTTGTCAAACCTACCATAGTCAGCAAATCCATGGATACCCTCTTTCTCCTGATCGGCATCAGTCTACTAATCGGCGGCTGTTTTCTCGGCGCCTTTTTCTGGGCATTCCGGACAGGTCAGTTTGAGGATACCACCACACCAGGCATGCGAATTCTTGACTATCCGGCAGAAAACGACCTAACCTCCAAACAAACAGTCAGACCAGAGTAATTATCCCGTTTCAATTTTTATGAGCCATACAGAAACAAACGAAATCCAGGAATTTTCGTACGACAACAAGATCGTCCGGAACTTTGCCCTGGCCTCCATTATCTTCGGAATAGTCGGGATGACCGTCGGTCTCCTGATTGCCTTCCAGTTGGTGTATCCTCAACTTAATTTCGGGATACCCTATACCTCATTCGGCAGGATCCGGCCACTTCATACGAATGCTGTGATTTTCGCTTTTGTGGGGAACGCCATTTTTATGGGTGTCTATTATTCACTGCAGCGGCTTTGCAAAGCAAGAATGTTCAGTGATGCCTTGTCGCAGATTCACTTCTGGGGCTGGCAACTGATTATTCTTGCGGCAGCTGTCACGTTGCCTCTGGGGATCACCACATCCAAAGAATACGCAGAACTGGAATGGCCGATTGACATCAGTATCGCCCTTATCTGGGTTGTATTTGGTATCAACATGTTCGGAACCATCATCAAAC
>ERZ795056.2787-NODE-2787-length-19136-cov-6.089461_pt1 | contig 19136 bp, 15 predicted proteins | sample MGYA00375140_ERZ795056 | MGnify/ENA primary metagenome ERZ795056 (study PRJEB30185, sample SAMN05720227) | activated sludge metagenome | isolation source: Anaerobic digester | place: USA | collected 2015-03-09 ... | reverse complement strand
GGAATTCCTGCACGGAATGGATGGTGTCCGGGATGTCCAGGTGGCCGGGGTCCCCAGTGAAAAATATGGGGAGGAAGTCGGCGCATTCATCATTCCCAAGGACGGTGTCACCCTTGCGGACGAGGATGTGATCGATTACTGCCGTGGGCGGATTTCAAAGCACAAGATCCCCAAATATGTCTTTTTCATGAAGGAATACCCGATGACGGCGAGCGGGAAGATCCAAAAGTACAAGTTGCGCGAGATGAGTCATGCCCTCCTCAGGGAGAAAGGGATCGAACCGCAATAAGAGCCTGGTTTGTGGTGGTGTTTTTTTCTGTGAGCATCCTCAGGCCGGACACCGGATCCGGCTTGAGGAGCGCGGACATTCTCACATTTTTTCTGGACGGATGCCGGTTGAAAGACTATCTTTACTGAGTATTCGGGATGTAGCGCAGTGGTAGCGCACAACGTTCGGGACGTTGGGGTCGCTGGTTCAAATCCAGTCATCCCGAAAAAGGGCTCATCCGTTCAGGATGGGCCCTTTTCGTGGTGGTATGCTCTCTGTCATAACACACTGTCATCGGCCAGCCTGACTTGCCCGATGACATAAGTCTTCCCGCCTTCGCGGAGATAGAGTCGCCCGATGGAACCGGGACCCGGGGTGCAGCTCGCCGTATACTTCCCGTTCTGCTGTGTTTCGTTGACACCGCCACGAACCAATTTTTTCGCCTTGTCGAAATGATACCAGAAAATATCGGCGCCACGCGGATTCTTCAGGACAATCGTCCATGTCTTTCCGTTCCATCCGGCGTGCTGGAGGGAGAGTCCCCGCTCCACAAACACCCGGGCAGTGGCAAGGAAGCTCCCTGGAGGCGGTTGTACGGTTTTTCCGGGTTGTGCCGGGAGATGGGCCGAAAGAACCATGCTGGAGCCGGAGGCATTCCGGTCGGTTTTGGCCGATACATCCAGACGCCAGTTCCCGGCCGTCGGGGCTGCACAGTAGATCCGGGTCGAGGTTTCTCCATGATCAAACAGCACGCCACCCTGAACCGATCCTCCCGAGGCATTTTTCAGCGAAGCCGTGATGGCGTTCCAGGCCGGGTGGGAAAGAACCAGCGTGTGTTGGCCGGATGCTGCAGAGATACTGTGTGAGAGGACCCGGATTCCGCTTCGTTCCATCTGTGCCAGTGGCATCAGAGCGGCACGGGCGTATGCCGGGCTGGCCCGATCAGCCTCGAGGACGGCCTGGGCGATGGATGACATGGACCCGCCGGGAAGAAGCCGGTAGAGTCGAGCTGTATACCGGCCGGGACCCGAGGCGATGAAGCGGCTTGTCCAGCGATTATCCTGCCGTGTATCCGAACTCATCCCGTATAAGACTTTTCCGGAGGCATCCAGGAGCCTTGAGGTAACGAATTCTCCCGGAGGTGCTGTACATGTCACTTCCCAGGTTCCGCTTGCATCCGGTCTTGTGACGATGGAGCCCCCCATCCGGAAGCCATTGGTGAGTGGCGTCTGGTTCCCGATCCAGAACCCTGCAGGTGAAAGAGCGTTGTCCCGACTTTTTTTCCTGTCTGGAAGAGGAATGGTCAGGACTTGTTCTGTTGACTGTCCGGGTGTCCGGATATCCCGGGCCCAGACCCCAAGCCAATAGGTTCCGTCGTCGGGAAGGGAGACAAAAAAGCGTTTGACACCGGGAAAATGACTGGTCACAACCCGGCTTGAAACAAGTTTGTTGGCAGAATCGTACAGAAAGCACGTCAAGGTGTGACTTTCGGGATGACGGACTTCGAGACTCACTCCGCCTTCACTTGTCAGCGCCGTTTCCTTGTCAGGGCGTATTCCCAGTCTTTGTCCGGCATCCAGTATCCGGACTGCCGGGCCAAGGATGGCACCACCCCGCTCGGCGCGGATATTGAAGACATAGATGGTCTGGAGGGGCCATTGTTTGTCGCTATAGCGTGCCCGGATGCTTGCCTGCCAGGTTCCGGCACGAGGCGGTCTGAAATGGCAACGGGTCACTCCGCCAACACGCTCGGTCCATGTATGGAGGGGATGGCGTGCCTTGTTCTGGTCTTCAAGCAAGAGATCGACGTCAACATCGGGTGGAACCGTAAAATCGATCGTCCAGGTATCACCGCTGGCGAGAAGCTCGTCCCGGTTGAGAAGATAGCGTCCGCCATTGACCGGCTCAGGTATCTTGCGAATCTTTGACAGGGAAGCGGGAAGCGGTTCCATTCCGTATCGCAGGATGGAATCATACAACAACGGGCGTGACAAGAATTCGGAAACCGAGAGCGAGGGGGTGACGAATTGTTCCTCCGGCTTGTGTGCCAGATTGGAGATACGTTTCGCGGCCGGGGAGAGGAACAGGGAGCCGTCACGGTATGTCTTTTGTTCCCCGAATTCGTCATTCTCGAATCCGCCACGGTTGTCGGCCGTTGCATCGATGATGTGCCAGATTCCGTCAATGCGGACGGCATTCCAGGCATGGCCGGCAGCGGTGTTTCGGGCCAGGCCGATATAATTGCGGGAGACTCCGGTTACGGTGAGAGCCTCAAGTCCGGCCTGATCCGCCATCATTTTGAAGAGCCGTGCGAATCCGCCGCAGGTTGTCCGTTTGGTCTTCAAAAAAACCATGGGATCCTGGCTTCCTTCCTTCCCGTGGAGAAACGCGTCGTTGTCATAGGCGATATGGAGCGTGATCCAGTCGTGAATCCGCTTTGTCTTGAGGTAGGGGTCCGGTGTCGAAGCTGTCAGGTGGTGGACAATAGCCCCCAGCGTTTCGGCCGTTGGTGAGGAAAAGACAGGGTTTTCGAGACTGGCCGGGACGTTGATCGCGACGGGATCGGGGACACCGGTCCGGTAACGCGAAGCTTGAGGGCTGGAGGCGAGCGCGTCCGGGCGTGATGTCCGTGCCTGGACAAGTTTGGCTGCATCGAGGGTCTCTGTTTTTGGAGACTGGCTTTGACAGCCTGTCGGAACAAAAAGCAGAAGTACAAGAAAAACGATCTGAAGCCGTTTACAGTACATTGTTGATACCTTTGTCAGGAAGTGACACCATTGTACACCTGAACCGCGTCATCGACAGTCTTTTTCTTCGAACCGGCATGAGGCGGAATTTGTTGAAATGCATTGCATGAGCCTGAAATCCTGACGTATAGTGGAGTAATGAAAACACCCGTGACGTTCATTGGCCGAATCTTGGGCAGGATCCCCCATCTCCTCCTGCACGGACTGGTCCTGCCCATCGTCTTGCTGGTCCTCTACCTTGTCAATTTAGCCATGCTGACCGTTTCACCGGTCGTCAGTCTTGCCTGGTTGCATGAAGGAGCGGCAGGCTATCTCGGACTGCTTCCAGCGGATGTCGAGCGGTTGGCTGCCGGATCGGGCGCGCCGGAAGTCCAGATCCCGGAAGGCGTGCTCCTGGTTCTCGGCATACTGGCATTCCTTGTCCTCGTCTGGCTGGCAATTTTTGTCTGGATCTTCATCCAGGGTATCAGCCGGTTCTGGTTTTCCAGGGTTCTGAAACAGACCTACCGCAGGACGGCGCTCATTTGGCGACATATCCTGATCGTCTTTTTCCCCTTGGCATGGTTTGTTGCCGCCGGACTGATTCTTGGAGCGGACGGGTTACGGGAAGAAATCACCGAAGTTGCTGCAATGACAACCATCTCGCATCTCGGGGTGATTCTCTTTCTGTTCGGGAGCAGTGAAGCCAGAGACTGGAAAAAGAGCGGGGCAGGGGAGCATGCGGTCGGCTGTATCTCCGCCTGGCTCCTGGCCCCCTTGTTGACGGTGGCCGCTGTTCATGCCGCATGGAGGTCGTCGGACTCGGTTCCCTGGTTTCTGGCCTGGCTCGGTACGACCGCAGTCGAGGTCTTTTTCCGTTGGAGAGCCTATAAACGATATTACACATCCATCATGCGGCACGTTGTTGAGGATGAGAAGACAGATTAATGAAGTCCGAGTTTTCGCACGATTGAGAGAACTGGCTCGACCCGGTTGAGAGTGTAGAAATGGAGGCCGGGTGATCCTGCGTTCATGAGATGGCCGCATTGTTCGACGGCCAGATCGATACCTGCCTGCCGGGTGGCTTCATCATCTGAAGCCAAGGGGGCAAACCGTTTGTGGACAAAATCGGGAATACTGGCTTTGCAGCCCGCTGTGAAGTTGACAAGGTTCTGGTAGTTCGTGACCGGGAGGATACCGGGCAGGACAGGGACAGACACGGCATGCCGTCCGAGCCTGTCAAGATAGTTCTTGTAGAGTTCAACCTCGAAAAAGAGCTGGGTGATGAGAAACGAAGCACCTTGCTCGACCTTCTGCCGGAGGTACTCGGCATCCAGTTCAGGATCCTGACTTTCAGGATGGTTTTCGGGAAAGGCCGCACCGGCGATGGAGCATTCCGGGGCGACTTCATGAATCATTCTGACCAGTTCCCAGGCATAGTGGAATCCGTCAGGATGGGCCTTCCATGTATCGGTTCCTCTGGGCGGATCTCCACGGAGTGCGAGGATATTGTCGACACCCTGCATTCTCAGGTCCGACACGATCGCCCTGAGTTCATCCCTGCTGTGCCCGATGCAGGTCAAGTGATGCATGACGGGAATCCCCAGATCATGCTGGAGCCGGACAACCAGGGCTGTTGTATGCTCGCGAGTGGTTCCACCGGCACCATAGGTCACCGAGATGAAGTCGGGCCGGGCTTCGGCAACAAGGGTCCGCGCGTTCTGGAGCAGTGTCTCCCGGCCTTCAGCCGTCTTCGGGGTAAAGAATTCGTAGGAGAGCGTTCTGGTCCCGGATGCCAGAATATCCCGGATGCGCTGCATATGGATGACCTCGTGCCAAGTATCTTCGAAAACTATCAAAGATCGGGGCCTTCGGGTGAAAATAGTTACATACGGAGACCATGTCGCTGCAGAATGTCTTGTGCCCTGGCATTGGCAATCCGGGCCTTGTCCTCGTTGCCGGTTTTTTGGTAGAGAACCGACAGATTCATCAGAACCCGGGCCACTTTGAGGTGGTTCTCTCCCAGGGAGTGGATACGGATCTCGAGTGCCTCTTCGAGACAGGTCAGCGCCTGTTCAAAGCGTGACTGGGAATAATACATTGTTGCCAGATTGTTCAAATAGGTTCCCAGTTCGGGATGACGGGGACCGAGCTGCCTTCTCCGGACTTCGAGTGCCCTGAGGTAGAGATGTTCCGCCGAGGCGAGATTGCCCTGTGTGTCATAAAGTGTAGCCAGATTGTGCAGAACGGTCGAAAGGAGGAAGTGCTGTCTCCCCGGAGTCGCTTCGAATATCTTGATGGCCTGTTTGTAATATTCCTCGGCTTTGTCCCAGTTTTTTTGCCGTTTGTAGATCTCGGCGAGGTTGTTGAGACAGGTTCCGGTTTCGGGATGCAGCAATCCCAGCCGTTCCTTCCAGAGTTCATAGGCCTTGAGGTAGTATTGGAGGGCTTCGTCATACGCACCATGAAAAAAATGGAAGCTGGCCAGATTGTTCCATGACTGTGCGATGTCGGGATGCCCGGGACTGAGAAGATTGGTCCGGATGGCGAGGGATCGCTGGTATTTTGCCAGTCCGTTGGTATAATCCCCTTTGAGCGTATGGACGACCGCGAGATTGTTGAGGGATTCAGCCGTCAGAAGATGATTGGCGCCAAGATTTGTCAGTCGGATTTGGTAAGCAGATTTGTAGAAAGCCAGGGCCCTGTCGTACTCGCCCAGGTGGTACTGGACCAGCCCGGCTGTTTTCAGGGCTTCGGCGTATTTGAGGGGATCGATGGTTCTCCAGTCTTCGGCTCCTGTCCATGCCTGGTCGGCATATTTTGCGGCTGCATCCATTTTCCCGTAGGCGAGATAGAGTTCGGCCATACTGTTCCGGATTTCCACCAAGCCGACATGTTTTTTGCCCCAAAGTGCCATGGCATTGCTGTTGGCGGCAAGCAAGATCGCCTCGGCTTCGGCATATTCACCGTTTTTTCTCAGGGCCAGGCCGGCCAGCGTCATGGAACGCAAGGTCTCCTCATGGCGTGTCCCGAAGCGGGCCTCGGCAAGGGGAATAATTTTTTTCCCGATCTCGGCCGCCTCACGGTAATACCCGTCACGAACCAGAGCCTGCAAACGTGCCGAGAGGAGGGCATAGCCGCCATCGTCCGGGCGCTCCGCTTTGAGCCCGGTCCCGCTACTGCAGGCGAGGATGGCACAACCGGTCAGTATCAGGCTTGCATAGAGTGTCCAGAGACGCATGGGATTCCCCCGACGAGTAGTCTGTCTCTTGTATCGGCAATGGGTAGCCGGTTTCTTCATTAAATGCCGGAAAAACAGGTGTCGAGCGATGAAATCGGGAGTCCCGGCCATGAATGTTTGTGTATTTTTCAAAGAGATGCCGGTGTGCGAAACACCGGAAACCGAGAGGAGACACAAATTATGAACAAAACTCTGACAGTGTTGGGTGCTGCGCTGGCACTCCTGGCCGGATGCGGCTCGTCCGAGGATCCGGCTCTGGTCGCCCGGATCAAGTCCATGTCCGAACAAAAATCCCGGACCATGCAGGCTTCGGGCCAGATTGCCGCTCCGGCATACAGGGCCGGACAGTATGTGACCATGGTCACCATCGAGGGGAAGAAACGTTCGATCACACAGACCGGGATTGTCGGTCAGCGTGATGGAGGATGGGTAATCGAATTCTCTTCCATCACACCCAGCGAGGAAACCGTTAGCCAGATTTGTTTTGCCGGTCTTGAAAAACTGGCACAGGGTGCCGGTACGGATGCCCTCGAAATCAAATGGATCAAAATCAAGGACGCTGACGGGAAAGTGTCGGTCATGAGTCGTGAAAACAACCCTTTTTTCGGGATGATGACCGGATCCTATAAGGACATGGCGGCAGGAATGCAATTCAAAGCAGTAACAACCTATGAGCAGGGCGGAACGGTCTCGGTACCGGCGGGAGTTTTCAACGGGACACTCAAGGTCAATTCGACGGTGACCGTCATGGGGAACGAGTACAAGTCCGTCAACTGGATGCACTCCGGTGTGCCCATCAATGCGCTCGTCCGTTCCGTTGCCGATGACACAGTGCTCGAACTTGTCGATTACGGCTATGATTACAAGGCGAAACTGGACTGAGGGTTTTTGAACAGGCCAACGCTCCCTGGCTCGTCCAGTGGGGCGTTTTTTTGTGAGTTCTCTTCCTGTCATGATCTTCCAGCCAGCTCATTGACCCGTACCGGCTTCCTGCATACTTTTATCACGTGCATCACCAATTCACGTGCAGGAACAACTCATGCCAAAAGAACTGATGTCGGGCAACGAGGCTTTTGCGGCCGGTGCCTGGGCCGCCGGAGTGCGGGTTGGAGCAGGGTACCCGGGTACTCCATCAACCGAGATCCTTGAAAATCTCAAAAACTATCCTGATATTGCCTCGGAATGGTCGGTCAACGAGAAGGTGGCTCTCGAAGTCGGGATTGGTGCATCACTCGGTGGTGCCCGGACCCTTGTCACCATGAAACACGTCGGCCTGAATGTGGCCGCGGATCCCCTTTTTACGGCGGGATACGTCGGTGTGAATGGCGGTCTCGTGATTGTCGTCGCCGATGATCCGGCCATGCATTCTTCCCAAAACGAACAGGATTCGCGACACTATGCCGTTGCAGCCAAGCTCCCCATGTTGGAGCCTTCGGATTCGGGAGAGGCTTTTCTTTTCATGCAGACCGCTTTCAGCATCTCCGAGCGCTTTGATACCCCTGTGCTTGTCAGGACGACGACCAGACTCTCCCATGGACAGAGTGTTGTCGACAATCCCAAAAAGCGTGTCATGCCCGGAGAAAGCGGGTTTACCCGCAACCCGCGCAAGTACGTAATGATTCCGGCCTTCGCCAGAGAAGCCCATGAGCGGGTTGAAGCCCGCCTGCTCGAGATGGCGGCCTGGTCCTCCCGTGAATCCGGTCTCAACCGGATCGAGATGGGGAGTGACACCTCGGTCGGATACATCACCAGTGGCGTTGCCTATACCTATTTGCGGGAGGTGGCTCCCCAGGCTTCAGTCCTCAAGCTGGGCATGGTCAACCCGCTTCCTCTGGATCTCATCCGCGAGTTTGCCGGCAAGGTTGATCGTCTCGTCATCGTTGAGGAGTTGGACCCGGTGATTGAACAGGCGGTTCGCGGTCTGGGGATTCCCTGCGAGGGGAAGAGCCTCTTCCCCTTGACCGGCGAGTTCGAGCCCGGGATGCTGGGGGTCGCGCTCGGTCTTGCACCCAAGCCGCAGAAACCGGCATCCTTTCCGGTTGCGATTCCTCCGAGGCCGCCCGCGCTCTGTCCGGGTTGTCCGCACCGGGATGTCTTCAATACACTGCGTGATATGGGCGCCGTCGTGACAGGTGACATCGGGTGTTACACGCTCGGTGTCCTTCCCCCGTATTCCGCGATGGATACCTGTATCGATATGGGTGCCAGTCTCACGGTTGCGCAGGGCCTGGAAGTTTCGGGCGGCGTCAAGGGAAACGCCCCTCTTGTCGCGGTGATCGGAGATTCCACCTTTGCCCATTCAGGGATCACAGGCCTTGTCAACGCAGCGTACAACGGACGGAATTCCATGATCCTGGTGCTCGACAACGGTACAACGGCCATGACCGGGATGCAGCCCAATCCGACGACCGGGGTCACAATCGACGGCCGGGAGACATTCAGTCTGCGCTACGATCTCCTGGCACAGGCCGTCGGGATCAAACCGGAGAATTTCCGCGAGATCAATGCCTACAAACCGGGCGAGATCCGGAGCACACTTGTGGACATGTTGGGCCGGGATGGCCTTTCACTGGTCGTTGTACGCGGGACCTGTGTCATTTTCAAGCGGAAGCAGGCAAAACAACAGAAGGGGTCGGCATCATGAACACTACAACGGCAAATATCCTGATCGTGGGAGTTGGCGGGCAGGGCACGATTCTGGCCAGTGACATCCTCTGTGCCGCAGCCATGGAAGCCGGGCTTGATGCCAAAAAAAGCGAGATTCACGGGATGAGTCAGCGCGGCGGATCGGTTTTCAGTCATGTCCGCTTTGCCCCCAAGGTCCATTCACCAGTCATCCCCATGGGGAACGTCGATGTTCTGGTGGCCCTCGAGGAGATGGAAGCTGCGCGCTGGGTGGATTGGCTGGCACCGACCGGGCGGATGGTTGTTTCAGGAACGCGGATCCTCCCTGCAAATGTCACTGCATATCCGGAGGGGATTGTCGATGCCCTGAAACAGCGGGTTTCTGCATGCCTCCATATTCCGGCAGACCGTCTGCTTGAGGCGGCCGGAAGCGAGAAGTACGTGAACGTTTTTCTGCTCGGGGCTGCATCCAAGGGTATTGATTTCCCCGAATCGGCGTGGTACGCTGCGATTGAGCGTCTCGTGCCTCCCGGAACAGCCGATGCCAACAAGGCGGCCTTCATTGCTGGGCGGAATCTGTCCTGACGTGTATCCTCGGCAGTCAACATTACAATGAACAAGGAATACGTGCATGAGTGAACAGGAATATCTCTCGCGTGAGAGTCTGCGTGCCTTGCAGAGCGAGAGGCTGGTCCGCCTTGTCGCCCGACTCTACCAGCATGTCCCGTTTTATCGTGAGCGGATGCATGCCAAAGGAGTCAGTCCGGCCGATATTCGGGGAATCGAAGATCTTCCGAAACTTCCCTTTACAACCAAGGATGACATGCGGGATGTCTACCCCCTCGGTCTTCTGGCAGTCCCCCTGACGGAAATCGAGGAGATCCATGCATCCTCCGGAACAACCGGTAAACCGGTGATTGATGCCTATACGCGGAACGATCTCGATATCTGGGGAGAGGTGATGGGCCGCACGCTCGAGATGGGTGGTGCGACCAGTGCCGACATCGTCCAAAATGCGTATGGGTACGGACTCTTTACCGGCGGACTCGGCGTCCATTACGGTGCCCACAATATCCACGCAACCGTGATACCGATTTCCGGCGGGAATACCAGGCGTCAACTGGCGATCATGCAGGATTTCGGTTCGACGGTTTTGGCCTGCACGCCTTCCTACTCCCTCTATCTGGCCGAAGCGGCCAGGGAAGAGGGACTCGATCCGGCTAAGTTCACGCTCAAGTACGGGTATTTCGGGGCTGAACCATGGAGCGAGGCCATGCGGACCGAAATCGAAAAGAATTTTGGAATCAAGGCCTACGACATCTACGGTTTGACCGAAATCATCGGGCCCGGTGTCGCATCCGAGTGCGTCGAGCAGGCCGGCATGCACATCAATGAGGACCATTTTTATCCCGAGATCATCAATCCCGAGACCGGTGAAGTCTTGCCGGACGGGGAAAAGGGCGAACTTGTCATCACGACGATTTCCAAAACCGGGACCCCGATCCTCCGCTACCGGACCCGCGATATCACGTATTTCATGCGCGAAAAATGCGCCTGTGGCCGGACCACTGTCCGCATGCATCGCCTGTTCGGCAGAACGGATGACATGTTGATCATCCGTGGCGTGAATGTCTTTCCCAGCCAGATCGAAGAGGTTCTTCTCCGCTTCGAGAGTATTGAGCCGCATTATCAGCTCATCGTGGACCGCAAGGAACATCTTGACAACCTCGAGGTCCAGATCGAGATGACCTCCGAACTCTTCTCCGACGAGGTCCGTGACCTTGAGGGGATCGAGCACAGGATCGAAAGCGAGATTGCCTCGGCGCTCGGGATCCATGCAAAAGTGCGACTGGTTGAGCCAAAGACGATTCCGCGCAGCGAAGGCAAGGCTGTGCGCATCATTGACAAACGAAAAATCTGATCGGGGGACGGCATGTCGGTAACACAGGTTTCGGTTTTTATTGAAAACCGTGAGGGCAGGCTGGCCGAGGTCAGCCGACTCCTCTCCGGGAAGGACATCAATATCCGTTCGCTCTCCCTGGCCGATTCATCGGATTTCGGAGTCTTGCGGCTGATCGTGGACAATCCGGAGCAGTGCATTCAGGTCCTGCAGGAAAACGGATTTGTGGCCAGGGCTACCCCTGTTCTGGCCCTCGAGATCGAAGACAGGCCGGGTGGACTGGATCGCGTTCTTTCCCTTTTTTCCTCAAACGGAATAAACGTCGAGTACATGTACGCCTTTGTCGAAAAATCACACGATAATGCCATTGTCATTTTCAAGACCGGGGACAACGGGAGGGCACTCGATCTGGCTTCGCGTGAGGGGATTCCCGTCATCCGGGGAGAGGCCCTGTTTTCACGATAACGCATCGAAAGGTTGGTCATGGAATCTTCCTGCTGGCAACACGAGATCGAAACGATGGAGCCGCATGCATTGCGTGCCATGCAGCTTGAACGTCTGAATGCTGTACTTGCAAGAGCGGCAAAGTCTCCCTACTACGGAAAACTCTTTTCCCAAAATGGGCTCGGACGGATCGGATCGCTGGACGAGTTCTCGAGGTACCCGTTCACCGGTAAGCAGGATCTCAGGGATAATTTTCCCTATGGATTTTTGACCGGCTCTCTGGACGAGACTGTTCGTCTCCATTCTTCATCGGGAACAACCGGCATCCCGACGGTCGTCTTCTACACACCTGAAGATCTCGATGTCTGGACCGAGTGTGTGACCCGCAGCATGTACATGACCGGTGCCCGGAAGTGTGACGTTTTCCAGAACATGATGGGTTACGGGCTCTTTACCGGCGGAATCGGGTTTCATTATGGAGCCGAGCGCCTGGGCATGTTGACCATCCCGTCCGGGCCGGGGAATTCCAAGCGCCAGATCTGGTTCATGAAGACCTTCCGCACCAGTGTCATGCACATCCTCCCCAGCTATGCGCTGCATCTGATGACGTATTTTCCCGAGGAGGGCATTGATCCACGCAGAGACCTCGCCCTGAAAATCGCCTTTATCGGTGCGGAACCCCATAGTGAGGGTGTGCGCACCAAGATCGAGGAATTCTACGGGATCAAGGCTTACAACTCCTATGGCCTCTCCGAGATGTGCGGACCGGGAGTCGCTTTTGAGTGTCCGGCACAGGAAGGCCTGCATGTCTGGGAAGACCATTTTTATCCCGAAATCATCAACCCCGAGACTGGGGAAGTGTTGCCTGACGGGGAGGATGGCGAGCTCGTCCTGACAACCCTGACCAAGACGGCCATGCCTTTGATCCGCTATCGGACCAGGGATCTGACCCGGATTCTCCCGGGGATCTGTTCCTGCGGCCGGACCCATCGCCGAATCCAGAGGATCACGGGCAGGAGCGACGATATGTTGATCATCAACGGTGTGAACATCTTCCCGGTCCAGATTGAAAAAGTCCTGATGACCATTCCCGAGATCGGGAACAATTATTTGATCGAAATTGTCAAAGAGAACTTCATGGACCGGATTATTGTCAAGGTCGAGATCAAACCCGAAGCCTTTGGTGGCCGTCTTGAACAACTCTCGGCACTCCAGCACAGGATCGCCGATGCCCTGCACACCGATCTTGTCGTGTCTCCGGTTGTCAAGCTGGTCGAGCCGGGAAGTCTTCCTGTTGCTGAAGGCAAGGCCAAGCGCGTCAACGATCTGCGGAATGCATGAAGGGGGAATCCATGGCACACACGCTGACCGTTTTTATGGAAAACAAACCGGGAAAGCTTGAGCGGATCACCGGTATCCTTGCCGACGCCGGAGTGAATCTGCGGGGGATTACAGTTGCCTCCGGGGGGGAATTCGGAGTCGTTCGTGTCCTCGTGACGGATCATGAACGGGCTATGCAGGTTCTGCGAAGCGCCAATCTGACTGTCTCGGTGCAGGAATCGATCGTTGCCGTTGTCGAAGACGAGCCGGGCGGGTTCCACAGACTCTTGGGCATACTGACGAAAAACAACATCAATATCGAAGACTGCTATGGTTTTGTTCTGGAAAACAGCAAGAAGGCCGCCATCGTGATCGATGTCACGGACAGAGCACGGGCCGAGGAAATCCTCAGGGGAAACGGCATCGAATTCTGGAAGGAATAATCAGTTTCCAGGGATCGTATGCAGGATCTGCCCGATCTGATAGACCAGGGCGGACATTCCCCAGGCTGCAAGGGTTGTCCAGATGATCATCACCAAAGCCAAACGAAGACCGGCTTCCCGCGCGAAGATCAGCGTGGCCGCCTGGCAGGGCACGTACAACAGAATGAAGACGAGCAGAGAGAGCGCGGTCACCGGGTCGACGGAATAGTACTGCGCATCCCTGCGGATGACGGGCAGACCGCTTTGGGCGTGTTTGAATCCACCTGCCTCGGTCGAAAGGACAGCGGAGGGCGCGACGGGTGTCCTGGACAGAAAGACCGGGTCACGGCGCAGACGACTGGTCAGTCCTTCGGTATCCTCAGCCGAGGTTCCGTAGATTGATCCCAGTGTTGTCACAACCATTTCCTTGGCGGCAAACCCGCTTACAAGCGCAACTGCAATCTTCCAGTCGTCCAGACCGAGGGGGCTGAGCAATGGCGCGATCAAGTTTCCAAGACGACCTGCATAACTCTTGCGGCCAAGATTTTCCTGCCAGGCGAGTTCGACCTCCCGGATTCTGTTTTGCAGGATCTCCCTCTGGATGATCATGGTCCTGGCATTTGTGTACGATGTGATATCCGCATTGCTGATGCTCGCCAGGGCATGGGCCCGCCGTGTTTCGGCCATCCGGTATTGCTGCGAGATCGGTGACGCGTTGGAGACAGCATTGGAAAAATCACTCGAGGCAAGGATGATTGAAGCCGTGGCCCGAACCACACCGGCATTTGTCATGGCGGGTTGGGCGGACAGGACATGTCCCCGTGTTTCAAGATCCTGGATGCGTGCCGTGTGTGCGGCTCGTTCCTCTTCGGATGGTTGTGGATAATTCGAAAGAAACCAGAAAGCGATGGCCGCCAACAGGAGAACCGTTCCTGCTTTTTTGAGAAAATGCAGGGATTGTTCCGCTGCCTGGTGGATGATTCCGAAAGGAGTCGGAAGACGCCAGGGTGGAAGATCCATCAAAAACACATCCTCGTGCTTTGCATAAAAAACATGACGCCGGAATATCCGGGCTGTGATCAGGGCCATGATGATGCCGAAGCTGTACAATCCGAGGAGAATCAGCCCTCCGAGATGGGGAGGAAAGAGTGCCGCGATCAGGAGCGTGAAAACCGGAAGACGGGCGCTGCAACTGATGAAGGGGAGCGCCATCATGGTCGCGAGCCGGTCATTTTTGTTTTCGAGTGTCCTGGTCGAGAGTATGGCCGGGACGGTGCACCCGAAGCCGAGCAAAAACGGCAGGAAGGATTTTCCATGGAGTCCGATTTTGTGCATGAATCCGTCGAGCACAAAGGCTGCCCGGGCCATATAGCCGCTGGACTCGATAAACGCTATGACTGCGTAGAGAAGGAAGAGCTGTGGAACAAAGACAAGTACCCCGCCAACTCCTCCGATGACACCGTCCGCGATCAGGTCTCGCATTGCGCCAGGTTCGAAACCAGAACGGACCAAGCCCGCCAGATCCGTGAAGAGACTGTCAACAAGGGACGAAAGGGGGGCTCCGGCGACAAAGGGAATGAAGAAAATCACGAACAGGGTCAGGAGAAGCATGGGGATCCCGGTCAACCGCCAGAGAAAAAGTCTGTCGAGAAAGTCCGAAAGACTGTAATCGGCCTCGGTATCCGGACTGAGACTCTCGCGAAGCATCCCACGGACGATTCCATAGCGCGCCTTGGTAATCGTCATGGCGGGAGATTCATCGAACACCGTCCGCACGTGATGGTGACTCTGGTCGACAAGTTCATGGATCTCGTTCCCGGGAACAAATCCGCTGGCATCGATGACAGGTGAGTCCAGGGAGGAGAGCAGCGCGGTGGCGACTGCACGGACAAACGGGATTTGCCGGTCCGGGTTGATCAGGGCAGCTTGGACGCGGATGATTACGTTTTCTATTTCGCTGGGATAGCGGAAAGCCGGCGGGATTCCCGGATTGAGAACAGCACCGAGAAGAACATCAAAAAAACGTTCGATGCCGGCTTCACTTTCAGGTGTTTCTGTTGTGAACACAGGACACTTGAGGAGTTTTGACAAAAGTCCGACGTCAAGGCTGGACCCGATTTGGGTGAGCACATCGGTTTTGGTGATCACAACACAGAGCGGGATGCCCAGTTCGATGATCTGCAGGACAAGGTGCAGGCCCCGTTCGAGGTTTGTGGCATCACAGGCAACCAGGGTCAGATCGGGTATCGAATCGAAGAGGGCCGTGACACTGACCCGTTCCTCGGCGGAAGGTGCGTGGATACTGTAGAGCCCGGGCAGGTCTTCGATGATGAAATTCTGGCCATGGTGGGAGAAGAGGCCGCTGGCCCTGTCAACCGTGACCCCCGGATAGTTGCCGACATGTTCGCGGGAACGGGTCAGAGCATTGAAGAGGGTTGTCTTGCCGGAATTTGGAGTGCCGAGCAGGGCTATCCGCCAGTTTCGTTGCGTATCCATTATAGCTACAATTTCGACAATTTTGGACAAAATGGCACTCTTCGTGTTAAGGTGAACAATATGGAAAACAAGCGCATGTACAATCCCTTGCTGTTGCTCCTCTGTCTGGTCCGGCTTGTGCTGGTCGTGGTCCTGACTGCCATCATTTTACCCGTGGTCATCCTGGCCCGGTTTGCTGGTCACACGTACCCTCATGCCTGTGCCAGGATCTGGGCACGACTGGTCCTCCTTGTGCTCGGAGTCAGGGTTCACAAGACCGGAACCGACCGGGACTGGTCGCCCCGCTCAGTGATCATCTCGAACCATCTTGGGTACCTTGATATCCCCGTCCTCCTTGTCTCGCTCACGATTCCGTTCCGGTTCATAGCCGATAGTGATGTCTTCCGTGTGCCCCTTTTAGGATTGGCCATGCGCTTCTGTGGCTATCTCCCGATCTGGCGGAGCGGGCACAACCGCATCAACAAAACGATGCAAGCAGCAATGACCTTTGTCCGAAACGGGATTCCGGTTGTCATTTTTCCCGAGGGCGGGATCAACCGGACCGCAGACGGGGAGGGATATTGCCGTGTCCTCTCCGGTTTTGCATCGATTGCCCGCGAGACCGGTTCGCGTGTTCACCAGGTCACGCTCTGCGGCACGGGTGATGCGCAACGGAATCTCTGTCGGTTCACCAAAAAAACCGCGAGCATGCTGTTGGAGAGTCACATCGAGATTCCGCCGGAAGACAAAAAAATGCCAAGAGAGGCTCAGTCCGTTCTGGCCAAAGCGATTGATGCCCGATCCCGTGAAGCCTTCGGGCGAATCCGGGGTTTCTGCGACTGAATCCTCCTGTGTTGACGAATGATCCCGCTTCCGGTCAGAGTTCGTCACTGCTGAAGGTGAGAACATCCCGGATGCTCGCGGCACCCGAGAGAAGCATGACCAGCCTGTCAAACCCGAGCGCCATGCCGGCGGAGGGAGGCATCCCGGCATTCAGGGATGCGATGAAGGTCCCGTCAGACGGGACTGGGGGAAGTCCACGGTGCGATCGAGTGACCGTTTCGGCAGCAAAGCGGGCAGCTTGTTCCCGGGAATCGGTCAGCTCGCAAAATCCGTTTGAGAGTTCGAGTCCTGCAATGACCAGTTCGGCACGTTCGGCCACCCAAGGCCGCCCGGGAGAGAGTCTGGCCAGGCTGGCGACGGGAGCCGGCCAGTCCGTGACGAAGCAGGGAGTCTCCCGGGGCAGGCCAGGTTCACTGGCCGCCCAGAGTCTGCTGAAAAGCTGTTCAAATTCCTCGTCATCCGGCACATCCATGCCCCGGCTCCGCATCCTGTCTCCAAGCGATGACACATCCAGGCAGCCATCGATGTCGACGCCGGTCTCTTGCAGTATGTGCTGGCTGACCGGTACCCGAGGCCAGCGGGGACCGGAAAGTGCAACATGGGTTCCATCTTCCAGGTGGAGATTCCCGTCGGAATCGACCCAGGGCGAGAGATGTGCCGTTACCCGGACAATCTCCTCGGTATCCTCCATGACCATCTCGAGGCTGGCCCCGACCCGGTACCACTCCAGCATCCAGAATTCCGGGTTATGCCTGGCGGAACGTTCGTGCCCTCGGTAACAGGCGCCAAGCGAAACAATTTTTTCGAACCCGCCGACAAGCATCCGTTTCATCTGCAGCTCGGGAGAGGTGGAGAGGATGTGGTCCTCACCCCGGATAAACTGGAAGTGGGCTTCGGGATTGACGGAAGGCAGGAGTGCCGGCATTTGAACCTGGAGAAAGCCTGCCTTGTCGAACCAGGCTTCGACCCTCCGGATAAGGGCGTGCCTGAAACGGAGGTGTTCCATTCTGGTTCGACCGCGTCTGTCCGGTTTACGCCAGCGCAAGGGATCATCGTGGCCTGCGATCGGCTTTGCCAGAACACTCAGACCGGTGCACGTTCCCGACTTGTCCAGCGAAACCTCGACAAGATCTCCTGGCGCACAGATCGGCTGGAGATTGTTCCCCAAAAAAAACGTGAGGATCTGATCCTCACGCCAGAGACGAATGCATTGTTGATCGACGGCCGTAACACGACCCGTGATGCGGTCCGGTTGCTCAGAGACGCTCGACATAACTCTTGTCACGGGTATCGATTTTGAGGATGTCTCCGTTTTTGACGAACATGGGAACCTGGACAGTCCCGCCGGTCGAGAGAGTGGCCGGCTTGTAGGAGGTTGTCACCGTATTGCCCTTGTCGGCGACAATCGTCTCGGTGACTTCCAGTTCGACAAAGGTCGGAAGGGTGACTGTCACCGGCTCGTCATTGTAAAAGAGGACTTTGACAACCGTGTTTTCCTTCATGAAGCCGGCATTGTCGCCAACCTTCGACGAAGAAATCTCGATCTGGTCATACGTCGCGTTGTCCATGAAGGTATAGCTCTCGCCGTTAAAATAGAGGTACTCCATCATGCGTTCTTCGACGTTGGCTTCGTTGATCTTTTCCCCTGACTTGAGGGTCCGGTCAAGCACAGCTCCGGTGAGGAGGTTTTTGAAACGGCAGCGGGTGAAGGCGCTTCCCTTGCCGGGGTTGACAAACTGGAAATCAACAACGGTGTAAGGGTTGCCGTCTATCTCGACCATCAGCCCCTTGGTTATATCGGTCGTATCGTACACTGTGCAGTTCTCCTGACAAAATCTGGTTGGGTTGGAATGAAAATGCTCAGGTAAAAAGTACGCATTTTTTCATGTTTTTGGGCGTACAATTTGGAGTACGCTGCGAGATGATCCACGGGGAGGCCAGGTGTATGGATGGAAGGTCAAAGCGCATTTTTATCAGGGGGGTACTCGTCCTCTCAATCCTCCCGGTCATCTTCCTGCTCGCCCACACCTTCGCCATGCATGAGACGGGATACCGTCTCCAGGAACGCCAGATTGACAATCAGGTGTACCAGATCTCCAGCGAAATCGAACAACGTGCCTTGGCTGCTGTTTCCGCCGCAGGAATGGCGTCGCTTTTTCTCCCCGGTAATGAAGCACTCTACGAAAAAGTGATTCAGGCCCTGCCGGTCGGGTTGTGGTACTCCGGCCTGGCGCTCCGTGACGCGGATGGAACCCTGTTATCCAGTCGCGCAGGAAACCGTCAGATGCAACTCAGGATCCAGGCCGATCGGGGACAGCCTGAATTCGAAAACGAAACCAATGGATACCTGGTTTTTTCCAGTGCTGCCTGCGGAACACCCTGCATCGTTGCCAGGGCCATGGCCGGCCAGGGGCGATGGATCAGCCTGTATTTTTCTCCAGAGATCCTTGGACTGGAACAAGCCATCCGGCCAGTGCGTGCTCTCGGAATCCGTGCCGTTTTGACCCTGGAGAACCGCCAGATCTTCGCGAGTTCGTTCCAGCAGAAACTGGAAGGGCTTCCCCTCTCCGTGCTGCTCCCCATCAGGGAGGGCGTTGATGGCATGGATAAACAGGATTTTCTGCCCGAGAGGGGACGGAAGCAGCTTATGATAGTGACCAATGGTGCCAAACAGGAAGGCATCCGGATGGAGACCGTCTGGGTCACCTTGAGATTTCCCGGGGAGAGGCTCCGGCTGTATCTCTTGACGCCCGAAGAGCGGGCCCTGATCGATGCCAGACCATCCGCCGAGTATACCATTTTTCTCCATTCTCTTGTTGTTGTGATGAGTCTGGCAGCGATTGGTTTCTTCATTCATCTGTACAGGACGCTG